>Ga0182030_10009026_pt1 | contig 20500 bp, 23 predicted proteins | sample 812S3MmetaG_FD_121299 | JGI IMG/M metagenome (GOLD analysis project Ga0182030, IMG submission 121299) | Permafrost microbial communities from Stordalen Mire, Sweden - 812S3M metaG (Illumina Assembly) | ecosystem: Environmental > Terrestrial > Soil > Wetlands > Permafrost | place: Sweden... | reverse complement strand
GCGCTAGACCTTCTTTGCACCCGCGCCCCAAAAACCGACGATCGCGATGATCACCCCGAGCACGGCGAACGTCCATACCATCGAGGAGCCGGTCAATCCCATAAACGCAACCACCAACACGACGAGACCAAGGATCCCATTAACCCAATCTTGCCACATGGATGTTTAAAAGATTATTTTTACGACCTTTATGATCGGAAACCTTTTTTATCCTTATATGCCAATTATACCAGCTTCCTCATTCATAGCCACGCGCCCTGGTCCATTCACTGCGCAAACGGCATCGCACCACGCCAATCCGCACCGAACGTCTTCATAAGCGATTTTATTATCGTCGAATCGGAAATTATAATCCCCAACTCGCGATTTTCGCCGAGCGACGCCGCGGAAAAATTCTCCGACCCGACGAACGCGCGGGCAGCCGCGCTCCCGGCGTCCGCCACGATTATCTTAGCGTGAATGTAGAGCGACGCGCTCGCGTCATCCGCGTAGGTGCGCACATGCACGCCCGCGGTCGCGAGCTCCGCGAAGTCCCACTTCCATTCGTCCGCGCCGGTCATCACCACATAGACCGCCACGCCGCGCTCCGCCGCGTCGATGAGCGCCTTCGTCACGTCCATGTCCGCCATCTCCTCGTTGTATATATAAAGCGATTTCTGCGCGCCATTGATAAGCGCGATGAGCGCCGGCTCCGAGCCAGGGCTCCACACCAGGTCGTCGCCGACGTCGCCGTTGTTGCCACCCAATGATGCCCTTTCCGAATCGTTCACACCGCTCCCCTGCCAGTCATCGCCAAACGTGCGTTCCATCGCCGCAACGTCGCGCGCATCGCCGTCAACAATCCCAAAATCCCGCCCGGTCGCATAATATTTTGAGGTCAGGTTGAACGTCATGATGAGCGCGCGGGCGCCGTCCACGACCAGCGACTTCTCGTGCGTCAAAGAAAAATATGACGGCGACCATCGCACCGCCACGCCACGTGCGAGCAAAAAATTATACGCTAGCCCGTTCACCGTGGACGACGCGCCGTCGTATCCAGGGCTGAGCAGCACCCGCACTATCACGCCGCGGCGCTCGTCCGCCGCAAGCGCCGCCTCCACCTGCGCATCATCCAGCTCGTACATCACGAGATCCACCGACTTCGCTGCGCTATGGAGCATCGTGAGCACTGGCGCGATGCCGTCGTCCGGTTCGGTGATGAGTGAGAGCGCATCATCGGGCGCAACGCTCTTTTTTTCCGTAAAAAATCTCGGCACGACGATGCGAGCGGCGCAAAAAAACGCCGCTCCCACAAAAATCACTACCACCCACACATATTTTCGTTTCATTCACCCACCCTACCATTCGCACATTAAAAAAATATTATCTTCCGCACCCGACTGGACGATTTTCGAAGGATTTTTGTGAAAATTTGATATTAGGAATCGCCCGTGCTTTAGTATAAATTGAAAGGAGTTCCGAAAATGCAGCAATTGATGTCGTTCTTTACCACGTTTTTTGGCGCAGCAGGAATATTTGTCTCAACGGGGAATATTTATCATTTTCCAAGCTCTCTTTTCCAGTTCGTTCCCTTATGGGTATCGGTAGGGATGGCGGTGATCGGCTTCGCGGCATCTATCGCGGTGTTCTTCTACACCTATTCTCGTCGAGGCATGAAGCCGGCGGCCGGTTGTCTTTTCTGCACGCTGTTGGGATCAGCGAGTGCGACTATGGTGTTGCTAGTGGTCATGGTGGCTATGCTTCCACTTCCCCACGTGGACTGCGGCGTGCACAGCATGAACCCCACATGTACTGCTGCGCACTGAGTTCGTGACGCAAAAACAATGCATCGCTACTTCGAGCCCGAGGTAGCGATTTTTTATATATTAATATTCCGGATTGGATTCCCCCGGCTAATTCCATTATGCTAATGGTCATATGAAAGCCACTGCCAAACCAATCATGGATAAAAATTTCTGGCTCACCCTCCCCCGCCCGATCATGGCGATGGCGCCGATGGCAAACGTCACGGACGCGGCGTTCCGGCGCATGTTCGTGGAGTGCGGTAAACCAAGCGTGTTTTGGACGGAGTTCGTAAGTGTCGAAGGGCTGCTTTCAAAAGGCCGCGACCGCCTTTTGCCCGACCTCTGGTTCAGTCCGGGCGAACACCCGATCGTAGCGCAGATCTTCGGTGGCAAGCCGGAGCAGTTCGAGGTGGTCGGACCGCTCATCAAAGAGCTTGGTTTCGACGGCGTTGACATCAATATGGGCTGCCCCGATCGCGGCGTGGAAAAGTCCGGCGGCGGTGCGGCGCTCATCAAAGACCCGGCGCGGGCAAAAGAGATCATCCGCGCGCTCAAACGCGGCGTAGGCGCAGACGCCAACGCCACCCTCCCCGTCTCCGTCAAAACCCGATTCGGCTACAGCAAAACCACCGAACTCGAGGCGTGGATTACCGCGCTATTAGAAGAACAGCCCGCGGCGTTGACCGTTCATCTCCGCACCCGCGCCGAGATGTCCGATGTGCCCGCACATTGGGAGCTGACGCCGCAAATAGTAGCGCTCCGCGACAAGATCTCCCCCAAAACCGTGCTTTTGGGAAACGGTGACGTCCGCTCGCTGGAAGACGCCCGCGCCAAGGCCGCCGCATCCGGCATGGATGGGGCGATGGTCGGCGCCGGCGTTTTTGGCAACCCATGGTTCTTCTCCGGCCGGACGCCGGACGTTAAAGAACGGCTCGAGCGCCTAGTTGCCCACAGCGAACTCTTTGAAAAGCTTTACCGGAGCGACGACCCCAAGCCGATCAGCCAGGGCGGTCGGCTCAAGAACTTCGACATCATGAAAAAGCACTATAAATCGTATACGCCGGGAGAAAAAGAGCTCCGCATGCGGCTGATGGAGGCCGAAAATGTTGCCGAAGTACGGGAAATCGTCCAGGATTTCCTTAAAAAATCATAAAAAACTCCCCCTTGCCGCCCGGTTGACTTTTGGGGTGGGGCCTGCTAGTATTGAGGTACAACTAAATGAGTACTAACATACGCCCCGCGAGGGGCTATTTTATTGGGAAAGTAGGCGAATCTCTGAAGATTCTGGTGGTGGTGGCGCTTTTGGCGTACCCGGTAGCCATTCAGGCTGATACGGCCATCCCCCATCCGCAAAGTACGGCTTTTACGGCTCCTTCGGCCGTGGCGGCAACGTCGGCCCTGCCGGCAATTGCCCCCGACACCAAGACTGTCTGGGTGACGGCCTATACGAGCGACCCGGACGAGACGTCCGACCACCCCCTCATCACCGCCTCGGGCGGCATGGTGAGCGACGGCGTTGTGGCGGCAAACTTCCTTCCCTTCGGCACCCAGATAGAGATCCCGGCGCTCTTCGGCAATAAGATCTTTACCGTGGAAGACCGCACAAACTCAAAATTTGCCGGTCGTGTGGACATATGGATGTCCACGCTCAATCAGGCGGTGGACTTCGGCATCCAGCATGCGCAGATCGTCATTCTCGACCAGAATCTGGCGTTGCGGTAAAATACTCTGGTGTCACGGCAACTTTTCCGGTTCATTATTCAATATAAGTACGCGATCATCTTTCCGATCGCAACGCTCGAAGGTCCCATCATCACCATGGTGTCGGGATTCCTTATATCGCTCGGCATTTTAAGCTTCATCCCCACTCTTTTGGTAGTGTTTGCCGGAGACCTGATCTCCGATTCTTTTTATTTTTGGCTCGGGAGCCGCGGACGGCGGTTCGTTGAGCGGATAAAATTCCTCCACATATCACCCGCACGGCTCGAAAAAGTGGAACAGCACTTTGAAAAATATCCAGGGAAGACATTGCTGGTCAGTAAGGCGTCGTATGGCGTGGGATCGTTCTTCCTCGTGGCGGCCGGCGTCTCGAAGATGGCCTATCAAAAGTTTTTGGAGTACATCACGCCGATGAACGCCGCCCGCTCGACCGCGCTCCTACTCATCGGCTACTATCTGGGCCGTGCGGTGCGCCATTCCGGGACATATCTTGAATACTATACGCTCGGCGTCATCATTATTTTGCCGATCGGATATTATATAATCAAGAAAACGCGGGCGACGCGGAGATCGGCACGGGAAAAGGCAGCTCCGGCACTATGAAAAATATATTAAACGGGTTCAAGCAGTTCATCCTGCGCGGGAGTGTGATCGACCTTGCGGTCGGCATCATGATCGGCGCGGCGTTCAACAGCGTCATCTCTTCGCTCGTAAAGGACCTGATGACGCCGTTCATTTCCGCGCTATTCAAACAACCCAACTTTTCGACCTTTTCCTTTACCATTCGCGGCAGCCAGTTTCTGTACGGCGACTTCCTCAATAACCTCATCTCGTTCCTGATCACCGCCGCGACGGTTTACTTCGTTGTGGTCGTCCCGATCAACAAGCTGAGCGACATGCACAAGGGGCCCCCGCCGGAGGCAACCACGAAGGTGTGCCCCGAATGCCTGAGCAGCATCCCCGCCAAGGCGCGGCGCTGTGCGTACTGCACGAGCGAGCAGCCGGAGGCAAAAAATGTTGCGAAGAAGTAACTTTGTTGGCGTGCCGCTCGTTACAAGGGTGTCGGTTTGTGTTAAAATATAACTCTCATGGCGTCCTCCTCGAAATCCAAATCCGGTATCAACCGGGATACGTTTTTTACTGGCTCGGCGATCATTGCAAAGCAGCTGCGCCCATACAAGAAAATACTCATCTGGTTGAGTATTTTTGGGTTGCTGAACGCGACGGCGAACGCGTTCGTCCCGCTCGTTTCAGGAAAGATCTTCGACGCGATCGTAAAGATCTCGCAAAATCCGGCAGCGATACTCATGCCGTTTATCTCGCTCCTTATCATCTGGGGTATTTTGCAACTCTCGAGCAACGTCATCGGCTGGTGGTCGGGGTTCCAAAACGATAAGCTGAGCACTATTATTTACTCCGAATATACCGCGGAGGGGTTCAGTAAGCTGTTCGAGATGCCGCTCGCCTTCCACAATATGCAAAAGCAGGGCGACACGAGCGACCGCATCAACCGTGCGGCGAACTGGCTGGACAGCATCGTCGGCAACGTGCTGCTTACGTTACTGCCCAGCTTTTTGAGCATCGGCGTCGCGCTCGTCATCACGTTCTTTATGAACTGGCAGCTCACGATGGTTCTCCTCGCGGCGATCGTCATCTATGCCGGTATCCTGTGGAGCGCAGTCCCGCGGCTTTCCGGACTTCAAAAGCGAGTGCATCGCGCGTGGAACCGCGCGTACGGCGATGCCCATGATGCGCTCGGTAACATCCGCGAGATCAAGCAGGCAGCGACGGAAAAGCAGGAGCGAAAGAAGGTCCGCAACAATTTTGTCAATCGCGCGGCGCAGTTCTGGGTGGATATGAATACCATCTTTGCGCGCCTCACGTTCCTGCAAAAGATGCTCGTGTCACTCACGCAGCTCTCCATTTTTATCATTTCAATATTTTTCGTCCGCAACGGCACATTGACGCCGGGCGGACTCGTCGCGTTCAACGGATACGCGGCGATGATCCTCGGCCCGTTCGTCCTGCTCGGCCAACAGTGGCAGACGATCCAGAACGGCCTCGTCGCCATCGTCCGCGCGGACAAGCTGCTCGCGACGCCGATCGAGAATTACACACCAACCGGCGGCGTCTCCCCTGCCAAGCTGAGTGGCGATGTCGAGTTCCGCGATGTGCGCTTCTCATATAAGAGCAACAACGAAACGCTCAAAGGCATCTCGTTCCACGCGCTCGCCGGACAAAAGATCGCGTTGGTCGGCGAGTCAGGCGTGGGTAAAACCACTATTATAGATCTGCTCTCCGGATTTTACTTTGCGCAAAAAGGACACGTGCTCGTGGACGGGATCGATATAAAAAAGATGAACTTGCGCAACTATCGCTCGCGCATCGGCATCGTGCCACAGGAGCCGACGCTGTTCAACGACACGATCGAGGCGAACATCCGTTACGGCAATCCCGATAAGACGACCGACGAGATGGTTGCCGCGTGCCGAAAGGCCTACGCGCAGGAGTTCATCGAAACGTTCCCAAAGAAATATAAGACCGTCGTCGGCTGGCGCGGGGTCAAGCTTTCCATCGGGCAGAAGCAACGCATCGCGCTCGCGCGGGCGTTCTTGCGCGGCCCGGACATTTTGGTTTTGGATGAACCGACGTCCGCGCTCGACGCAAAGTCCGAACACCTCATTAAGGCGTCGCTCGAAAAACTGATGGCCGGCCGCACCACGTTCATCATTGCGCACCGCCTCTCCACCGTCCGCGAAGTGGATCTAATTCTGGTTTTGAAAGACGGCGCGATCGTGGAACAGGGGACGCATGCTGCGCTGGTCAAAGTGCCAGGCGGGATCTATCGTTCGCTCTACGAGATGCAGACGGGGTTTGGAGGGTAAAAACGTGCCTAAGGCTCCGGTTCTGGGAATATTAGACGCTTACTAAAACTCATATTTTACCTTAACGGAAAGTTGGCTCCTCTACCACGTTTAAATCCATCCGCTTTCTATCAGTTGATGATTCTAGCCGCATCTGTAAATCACCTTTGAACTCATCGAGGGCAAATTTTGGCGCGCGAGGAGTTGGCGCATTGCGAGTAAAATCAAATGATTTCATAATTTCTATTCTCGCGGTAAAATTTCCCTCACCCTGTCCTGGCTCAAAATAAGCATCGACTAGCGTACCCTGCAATCCCTTCGGTAGCTCTTCCATGTGTCCTCCTGTGAGCGTCCGATAGTTTGCATTTTTGAAAAATTCTAGCATCTCAGGGTCTGAGGCAATTATATTCGTAGAAACATCGACAGGCACCCATGTGCCGTCACTTAGTTGAATCTCTACCCAAGCATGCCCAATATCTTGATCGCGTTGAAGTTCGCTTGATTTGAAAATGAGACTCTTTGTATCCGGCCTCTCGATATTTTTTACATGGCCGCCAGCAACTATGCCTTTCAATCCCGCTGATTTTCCCGCCGCTAAATAAGCGGCTGACATTATTTTGCAATCGCCATATCCACGACTAAGACACTCATTCGCATCGATCCCAAAACTTTGCTTGGGATTTTCCCCGAAGTGATACTCAAGCCATTCTCCAGGTTCTGGATTTTCTTTCTTTGCTGCCCCAATAACTTCCGGAAATGGATAGCTCAATTTTGAACGGACAAGACCTAATAGTACGGCAATCTTTTCTTTTTCTGGGAGATCCTTTAATTCGGCTGCTTTCTCCATAAGCGAGGCGAGTTCACCCTCAAATCTAACTTTAACGGCATCGTTGCCCAATTCATCTCCATCATTAACCTCTATCGGGCCTTTCTCTAACCGCACCGAAAAATCGTATGGTTTATCGGGTGTGATTTCAACATTTTCCAAGTGCAGCTCATTGTGGACTTTCGTCTGTTCGTGAGGATCATCCCCAGCAAAAATCTCACTCTCTGGATTTCTCATGGTAGAAATATAGCACTTTGTAAAAATTAAGCCATTGCTATATTTTTACTAGCTCTCACTTCTCCAGCCCCTCCCTGCTCCCCCTCAAAAGCCAGTGAATAAACCACGCGCACAACAGCCCCACCGCCGCACCACCCACGATATCCATCGGCCAGTGCACGCCGGCGTAGATCCGCGCGAGGCCCATCAGCACGGCCAGCGCAAAGAACCACCATCCCCACTTGCGGTTGGCAAACCAAATGGTGAGCGCGAGTGCGAAGAACCACGTGGCATGTCCCGAAGGGAATGACCATCCGGTCTCGTTAAAGAGGGGCGTAAAGTTATAGAAAGAGAACGGCCGCGGTTCGTGGTAGAAATAACGAACGACCTCCACGACGACCCCGCGCGCGAGGATGATCGCGAGCGCCGCCTCGCAAAAAAGATACACCTTCCGCCGCCATCCCTTTTGGTAATAGACGAGCACAAAAAATGCGACCACCAAAAGATACGGCAGCCATTCCGCAAAGAATATCGCAAGCACATCAGAGAACGCATTATGATGCCCGGCGGCGTAGATGAACTGAAAAACCGTGCGGTCGAGAGAAAACATATTTAACTATTATAGCATGCGAAATAAAAAGGGCTGATTTTATCAGCCTTTTTTATTATTTTCTTACGTACGGAAGCAACGCCATAAATCTGGCTTGCTTTATGGCAGTAGCAAGCTTCCTTTGATGCTTTGCGCAAATATGCGTGTGGCGCGGGTCAATGATCTTTGCCTGGCTCGAAACAAACCGGCGTAAAAGGTCGATCTCTTTATAGTCGATGTTCTTTAAGTTCTGTGAGCAGAAGAAGCACTGCTGTGATGTTGGGATTGCCATGATGAATGATAGATAACTTGATTTCTTATACTTTCCTTACTTGCAACGAATCCAGCTCGACCGCGGTATCCCGCCCGAAGATCGGTACCAGTACCTTGATGCTGCCCTTCTCTTCGTTCACTTCGGAGATCTTGCCGTCGTATTCCTTGAAAGGACCGTCGGTTATTTTTACCAGATCGCCCACCTTCAAGTCAATGATCATCTTCTTGTCGCCCTCGCCCGTGCGCGCGAGGAGAAAGTCAACCTCGTCCTTGGAAAGCGGCGTCGGTGTCGTGTTATCGGGACCGACGAAGCCGGTCACGCGCGGCGTATTACGCACCACGTACCACGAATCCTCCGTCAAGATCATTTCAACCAAGACATAGCCCGGATAGATCTTTTCCTCCACCGTCGTGCGCTTGCCCGCCTTTACTTTTATTTTCTTTTCCTTCGGCACGAGAATATTAAAAATCTTATCGCCCATCGCGAGCGATTCCACGCGCTGCTTAAGGTAACGCGAGACCGCTTCCTCGTAGCCCGAATACGTTTGCACGGCATACCACTGGCGCACCACCGGTTTTTCGTTCTGCGTCCCTGAAGTTGGATGATTCAATGCCATGGTTCTTTTATATTACTGCTATATTACTGCAAAATAAAATTCTTTATCAAGAATGAGAAAAGATAATCGAAGGCGCCCAAAAAAATCGCGAGGCCGGCGGCGATCCCGATAACAATCAGGGTCAGGCGAGTCGCCTCCTGGCGCGTCGGCCAGTTGACGTGACGCAGCTCCGTCAACGCCTCACTGAAGAATTTTTTTATCCAGGAAAACATCGTTTGCTGTTTTTTCTCAATTAAAATACCGCTATACTCGCGGCTGGAGGTAAAAAGAGTATAGCATCCAAGCGGGCAAAACGTCAACTGGCTAGCGAAGAGAGGGGAGGCACCCTCCAACCGGGCTCACCCTACGGGATGGTTGGAGGGTGCCTCCCCTCTTTTCGCTAGCGTGATAAAAATAAAACCGAGGGCAGGTCTGGTCCGGGGCACGCGCCCGGACCATGATTGAACACAGCCCGGGCGCGCCGGTGGATCCGGCGGGATTCGAACCCGCTTTCTTCGATTGCTAAAAGCGAAGTCCTACCAGCATAAATGACGGACCCATCACCACCGGCAAAATCATGCTAGCAAAAATAGCATTAAAACTATCTAAAACATAAACAGCCCCTTTTGGAGGACTGTTTATGTAGCAATCGAAGATTTTAATCCACCACCTCGGCAGATCTTCGCTTCGACTATCATTCTAGTCGTTGCAAACAAAAAGTCAAAAACGATTTAATAATTTTTTAATGATCACGAGCGGGCAGTGTGGGACGATGTTCGAATAAAATTATGAAAAGAAAAGGCGACGCTCCCGCAAAGAGAACGCCGCTTTCAGCTAAGTTTGCCGAGACTGGACTCATTCATCTGCACAAAGGATAAGCGTGCTTGGCTGTCCTTTGGGGATGATTAGCCGCATCTTGGTCAGGTCTCGGTTTCCCCGCGATTGAGTCGTCTGCAAGATCTGCGCCAGGCTATAAGATGCCCTCAGGCGATGTGGTTCATCCCAGGGCCACCAGCCATCTTCCTTCCGAAATCCCACGCCAATAACTTCCGCATCGGGAACCAATGTAGGTCCCGTAATAAAAACCGTTTCATAGCGGGTTTCGGCGGGGAGTGCCTTAAAATGTTCGTCAACGCTGTCCACAATATCCTGCAGAGATGTTGTGAGCTGAGCGAACGTGAGTTCAATGCCCGAAAGTCTTTTTCTAACTTCTGGATCCATAAAATCCCCCTTGTAGTTCCAAGGGTGTTATAGATTGTTTATTTCACATTGTCAATAGCGGAGAGGGAGGAATTCGGATAATGTGCAGGCGTAGGCAGTATGGGGTTTCGAAGAGAATCGCGGAGTCCCGCTCGGCATGGTCCGAAAACTTATGTTTGTTTTCGGCGAGCGGGACGAGCGCCAAGAAAAAATCGCCGCTGGGCGATTTTATTCTGTCTCTTCGAAACCCCATACTGCCTACGCCTGCACATCTAGATTCTTCACGGTCGCAGCATGCGTTTGAATGAATATTTTGCGCGGCTCCACGGCATCGCCCATCAGCGTGTCAAAAAGCTTGTCGGCTTTCTCGGCGTCCTCTACCATCACCTGCTTCATCAAGCGACCCTCCGGATTCATGGTGGTCTCCCAGAGCTGTTCGGCGTTCATCTCGCCGAGACCCTTATAGCGCTGGATGTTCGGCTGGCGCTTGCCATCGCCCTGGCCTTCGGTGACACCTTCGGGAGATTCCTCCACGCCTTCCTCACCTTCGACGCCCACAACTGAGGCCTCCTCCGCTTTCTTCTTCGCCGCGCCCATTTTCGCCGCTTTGCCGGTGGCCGGCGCGAGCTTTTGCATCTCCGCGATCACTTTATCCTTTTCCTCGTCCGAAAACGCATAGCGAATATTTTTTCCCAACTGGATGCGATACAGCGGCGGCTGGGCGATGTATATGTATCCGCCATCAACCACGCCACGGAAATAGCGGTAGAAGAGCGTGAGCAACAACGTGCGGATGTGTGCGCCGTCAACGTCGGCATCCGTCATAATGATGATCTTGTGATAGCGCAATTTCTCCAGATCGAACTCCTCGCCGATTGCGGTACCGATTGCGATGACGAGCGAGCGCACCTCCGCGTTCGCAAGCATCTTGTCCAAACGCGCGCGCTCCACGTTGAGCGGCTTACCGCGCAACGGAAGGATTGCCTGCGTGTGCCGATTGCGGCCCTGTTTGGCGGTGCCCCCTGCGGAATCTCCCTCAACAATGAACAACTCTGATTCCGCAGCAATCTTTGAGGTACAATCAGCCAGTTTGCCGGGCAACGTGAGCCCCTCGAACGCGCCCTTGCGCAACACCGTCTCGCGCGCCGCCTTTGCCGCAAGCCGCGCCTTTGAGGTCAAAATAACTTTCTGGATGATCGCCTTGCCCTCCTGCGGGTGCTTTTCCAGAAACTCTTTCAACGCTTCGTTCACCACCGCTTCCGTCGCGGTGCGTGCTTCCGGATTGCCGAGTTTGGCCTTCGTCTGGCCCTCGAACTGCGGATCGCGGAGCTTGACCGAAAGCACGGCGATCAATCCTTCGCGGACGTCATCGGCGGTTAAATTTTCCTCTTTCTCTTTTAAATACCCTTCCGCACGCGCAAAATTATTGAGCGTTCGCGTGAGCGCAGAGCGAAAACCGGTGAGATGCATGCCGCCCTCCGGCGTAAAGATATTATTGGCAAAGCTCATCTCAATGACGCGCGCATCGTCAACGTAAAGAAATGCTGCTTCGATATCGAGCTTCTCGGCCTCTTTCTCCACATAAAAAATATCCTCGTTCAACCGATTTTTTTTCTGCGATAAAAATTTTACATACGAGAGCACTCCGCCCTCGAAATAAAATCCATAAAAGTACGGCACCGGTTGGCGGCGATCATAGAAGTTGATGCGGATGCCTTTTGTGAGATACGCCTGCTGGCGCAAACGCTCGAGCACCAATTTGTCGCTGAACTCGATCTCGGAGAAAATTTCCGGGTCGGGAGAGAACATCACCTTCGTGCCGTGCCGTTTTGACGCGCCGATCTTTTTTACTTTATATTCCGGTTTGCCGCGCTTGTATTCCTGAACGTAGATTCCGCCGTCGCGCTCCACTTCCACCTTCATCCAGTCGGAGAGTGCGTTCACCACGGAAACGCCGACTCCGTGCAAGCCGCCGGAAACTTTATATCCCTCGCCGCCGAATTTTCCGCCGGCGTGGAGTGTGGTGAGCACCGTCTCGAGCGTGGACTTCTTGGTATGCGGATGTATCTCCACCGGAATACCGCGGCCGTCGTCCGTGATGCTCACGCGGTTCCCCGGCAAAAGCTCCACGGTGATATTCTTGGCGTAACCTGCCATCGCTTCGTCGATGCCGTTGTCCACCACCTCCCAAATAAGGTGATGCAATCCCACAACACCGGTGGAACCGATGTACATGCCTGGTCGCTTGCGCACCGGCTCGAGCCCTTCGAGAACAAAAATATCCTTTGCGCCGTATGTTGCGCTACCTTTGTTACTGTCCTTGGCTTCCAATTTAACCGGGGCTTTTGACGCTTTTTTTACTTCTTTTTTCGGTTCTTTTTGAGCCATTTTTATTGGATTTTCCGCTTACTTTTCGTTAAAAAATGCCCCTGCGGCAATACAAGTATTTTAGCACGATTTCGCCGAAAAATCCAAAGGTTATTTTGCTCCCATTTTTATCTCGATGGAGGATATCCGAGATGCCATCTCGTCTACTTTTCCTTCAAGTCTCGATGTGCGATCTACCAGTTTTATGATACTCTCCTCCAGGCGTTTGATATCTCCTTCGAGCCGTATGAACCCGGACTTAAGATCATCGATTGTTTGCAATCTCCTCCCAACGGCGATCGACCACCCTGCCGTAAAAAGCAGGGCGGTCACTGCACTACTAAAAATGGTATAGATGGCATCCATAGTAAATGATTTTGGATTTGATTTTATGATAGTCTTTACTGCCATAGAGTCAAAAAATATTTAATCTATTTTTAATCTTTAGAACTTCGTCGTCTGCGGACTCCCTAGCCCCGTCACGTAGTCATATCGCTTGCGCGCGGAGCAGTAATACTGGCAAGTGCCGTTGGAGCCGCTCGTGATGTCACGGAAATATTTGAGCGTGCTCGTGGAGGCCTTGTCGGTATAAAATTTTGCGAGCACGGTGGAACTGCCGAGCGCCTGGATCGCGGCCCACTGCGGAGCGCCAGCACTTGTTCCACCGACCTCGTCCCACGCGCCCTTTGCCTTGCTGCCGGTGCCCGTCGTCAAGTAGACCGGGTAGCCCGATGCCGGATCGGCGTTATACGAAACATCCGGGATCGCGCGCATGCCGTTGGCCTTCGAAATTTTGTACGCCGTCTGGTAGGCCGGCTCTTTCTCATACGCGCTCACTCCGCCGCCGCTCCCCGACCACGCGCTCTCGGCAATGAGCGTACCACTCGACGCAAGCTGCAACGACGTGCCACCGACGCCGATCACGTTCGGCGAAGACGCGGGCCAGCTCGCCCCCGTGCCATCGTCGCCCGACGACGCAAAGAACGCGATGCTTGAGCTCGTCTTGCTCACGAAGTGTGTGTCGTACGAAAGCTCGTCGGAAAATTCCGCGCCGCCCCAACTCATCGAAACCGCTACCACATCTTTACGCGACGTTGCATAATCGATGGCGCTCAGCAAGTTTGCTCCGCTCGGCGTCTTTGCTTCTACGAGCAATATCTTTGCGCCCGGCGCGATCGCGTGCGCCCATTCAACATCGAGCGATGTCTCCATCGCCCAACCGCTGTTCGATGCGGTGGACGTCGCCATCTTATGTTTTTCAAAACATCCGTTTGCCGTGGTACACGCCGGCAAATTGAATTGTTTGTCGAATGCCGCGAGATCGCTCTCCATATTTGCATCGTCATACGCATCAATGAGCGCGATCGTCCCCTTTCCGCCGATGGCAGGAAGGTCATAGATCTTTTTTATCTCCGCCGGCGTCACGCCGGAAGGCGTCGATTGTGCCGACTTGTACACGTGCACCGGCGGCTTCCCCTGAAAATCCGAAAACCGATACGCCGCCTGCGCGGCACCGAACGGAACGAGCGCGGAAGCGGCCGCGAGGAGCGCGACAAGCACCGCAGATAGTTTTTTATTGATCATGCCCCGAGCGTAGCACAAAGGGCATTAAAACTATCTAAAGTGACGCCCGAACAAAGTACGCGGCTTCAGAACTGGGCTCACCCTTCGGGACAGTTCTGAAGCCGCGTACTTTGTTCTCGCTCGGTTGTTAAAGAAAAAAGAAGTGTTTTTACATTTATTGCCGCGACCTTTATACTTTACGCATGGAAAACAACAATCTCGGGACGGAGCAGACGCGGTGGGACCTCAACGGATTTTATTCGGGCGTTGATGATCCGCAAATAGACAAAGATCTTACCGATCTCGTGGCCCGGGAGAAAAAATTTTACGAGGATTATAAGGGTAAGTTGGCGGAGACGCTCGGCGCGGCAATCACCGACCTCGCGGAGATAAATATGCGCGCGGAAAAGATCTTTGTCTATCTCTATCTCAAACAGAGCCTGGATGTGACCGAAAGCGCGGTCAAGGCAAAGATGGCGGCGGTCGAGCAGATCGCAAGCGAAGCGGGCGGAAACTATCTCACGTTTTTTGATATTGAGCTCGTTGCGCTCGACGACGCAACGCTTGAAAAATTCTACGCATCCGATGCGGTTGTGGCGCGCCACCGGCCGTGGATCGAGCACGCGCGGGTATTCAAACCGCACCTGCTCAGCGAGCCGGTGGAAGCGGCGCTTTCCGAGCGATCGCCTTTCGGCTCCGGCTCATGGAGTGAATTTTTCGATGAAGTGGAAGCGGATATCCGGCTTCCGTTCCACGAAACGGAAAAAACACTTACCGAGCTATTAGATGTGTTGACGAACTCGCAAGATGCTGCAGAACGCGCCGAGGCATTGAAAGTTATTAATACCGGCCTCGGCGGATACTTCGCAAAATATTCCGCGCAATCGCTGTACGTCGTCACGGGCGAGATGGCGGTGGAGCGGCGCGAGCGCGGTTATAAAAACCCGATGGACGCGCGCAACAAATCCAACCGCATTCCTGATGCGGTAGTAGATGCACTCCACGAAGCCGTGACAGCAACCGCCGGCCCGCTCGCCCGGCGCTATTACACACTCAAGGCAAAATTGCTGGGCATGGAAAAATTAAAATGGAGCGATCGAAATGCGCCAATGCCCTTTGCCGACACGACGGTCGTGCCGTTCGATAAGGCGATAGAAACGGTACTTGCCGCGTACGGAAGTTTTAGCCCAACGCTCGCGGGACTGGTAAAAGATTTTGCCGCAACGCATCGTATCGATGCCCCGATCACGAAAGGACGGCGCAGCGGCGCGTACAATTATTCCATTGTGCTTCCCGGAAACCATCCCACGTCGTTCGTTTTCCTTAACTACCTCGGCTCGAACAATGATGTGATGACTCTCGCGCACGAACTCGGCCACGGCGTGCATGGCATGCTCGCGGGCGCGGCACAAGGTCCGCTCATGGCACAAGCGCCGATCGCGTTTGCGGAAACCGCATCGGTGTTCGGTGAAATGACAACATTTAATTTTCTTAAAAAACAGCTCCAGGAAAAAAATGATGCGAAAGCGCTGCTCGCACTCATCACCGGAAAGATCGATGCGAATCTGAACACCGTCGTCCGGCAGATCGGATTTTCTAACTTCGAGCGGCGCCTGCACGGCATGGATGCACAATATAAAACATGGGCCGAGCCAAAGAAACTTTCCGTGGAGGAGCTGGATGCCATCTGGCTTGCAACCATCAAAGAGCTCTATGGCGCGGATGGCGAAGTATTCACCTACGAGAACGCCGAACATCTTTGGACATACATATCGCACTTTCACCGGCCGTTCTATGTGTATGGCTACGCTTTCGGCGAGTTGTTGACGCAAAGCCTTTATGCACAACAGCCTCGCTTCGGCGACCGCTTCGAGCCGCTCTATCTCGATCTGCTCCGCTCCGGAAGCACAAAGGACGTCGTACAGCTCCTCGCCCCCTTCGAACTCGATCCTACAAAAAAAGATTTTTGGGAGAACGGCATACGCGTCAGTCTCGAAGCGATGGTGCAGGAAGTGGAAGATCTCATGGCAAAGTTATAGCGACGGATAAGTGAAATAAACCCGCTGGCAAGAAAGTAGTAGCTCGGGTATACTCTTAAAAAATAATCTCATGTCCTCCATAAAAAAATACATCATCGCAGCGGTGCTTGTGGTCGCATTCGTGGCATATCTTATTTTCGCCAATAGAAACTCGACCCCGATAACGGCGACGCCATCGTTTGGAGCGCCCACCGGCACACCGAACGCCGCCGGGCCGACCTCGCTCCCGAGCACCACGCCGCCCTCCGGCAATCCGCCGTCGGGCAGCCCTTCGGCATCCTCCGGCCAATATAAAGACGGCACCTATACCGGCGTCGTCGCCGATGCATTCTATGGAAATCTACAGGCAGCGGCGGTCATCCAAAATGGCGCACTGACGGATATCACTTTCCCGCAATATCCGACGAACGGGCATTCGGCCCAGGTGGCCGCGCAAGCATTACCGATCCTCAAGCAGGAAGCGATCGCCGCGCAAAGCGCGAACGTCAATATCGTTTCCGGCGCAACGCAAGATAGTCAGGCCTTCCAGCAATCCCTCGCATCGGCACTCGCGCAAGCAAAAGCATAATGAAGCAGACCCGCATCCTGATGGGCATGCCCATCACCGTCCTGATCGTCGACCCGCAAGCGACGGTGGAGATTTTTAATGAAGTTTTTAACTATTTCACGCACATCGATGAGAAATTCAGCACGTATAAAACTACCAGCGAGATAAGCGCGATCAACGCTGGTACGCTTGCGCTCGCAGACGCGAGCGAAGAGATGCAACTTGTCTTTACAATGTGCGAAGAAACGAAGCAACAAACCGGCGGCTACTTCGATATCAAAAACCCAAGCGGAAAACTTGATCCATCCGGGATCGTAAAAGGTTGGGCGATCTGGAATGCGGCGAAGCTGCTCGAAAAAAATGGCTTTGCCAATTTTTATATCGACGCCGGCGGCGACATCCAGCCGCACGGACATAACGCGGATGGCACGCGGTGGGCGATCGGGATAAAAAATCCGTTCGATCAAAATGAGAATGTAAAAGTGGTATACATCGGCGGCGGCGAGGAAGGCGTTGCCACCTCCGGCACGTACATTCGCGGCAACCATATCTACAATCCACGCAGCGGGAACAAGCCGGTGAGCAATATTGTGAGCCTCACCGTCATCGGCCCGAATATCCACGATGCCGATCGCTTTGCCACCGCCGCTTTCGCGATGGGTGCGGACGGCATACAATTCATCGAATCGCTCCCGGGCTATGAAGGATATATGATAGACAAAGACAAAATCGCCACTATGACGACCGGATTCGGAAAATATACCACTGTGGACCGTTAATACCATCGCACAAACCATCCAATGAATTTCATCGACCGATTCTTGAACAATATCACGATGTACCGCCTCGTGATGTACTATCTGATGATCCTCCTTGCGATCGCGGCCATCTTTGGCGCGTTCGGCATACTTCCCTATAATCCGATCGCCATCGTTTTCTCCACGCTCTTTTTGCTCATCGTCGCATGGGCGGCGAACGGCATCCTCGCGCACATCATGAACGCGCATCCGAACACGGAATCGGTGTACATCACCGCACTCATCCTTGCGCTCATCATCACGCCGGGAATGCCGAACAATGTTGTGGCCGTGGAATTCCTCGCATGGGCGGCGGTGCTCGCGATGGCGTCAAAATATGTTTTTGCGATAGACAAGAAACACATCTTCAATCCCGCGGCATTCGCCGTGGCGGTGACCGCGCTCGCGTTCGGCCAGACGGCAAGCTGGTGGATCGGTGGCAATCTGCCGATGATGGCGTTCGTGGTGATCGGTGGCCTGCTCATACTGCGCAAGATCCAGCGCTTCGACCTCGCGCTCACGTTCTTTGTTTTCGCGCTCGCAAGCGACGTCATAACGCACATAGGCTATGACCCGATCTCAACCATCCAGAAAGCTCTCGTCCACACTCCGCTCTTTTTCTTTGCATCCATCATGATCACCGAACCGCTCACCACGCCGCCCACGCGTAAGTGGCGCATGATCTACGGCGCGATCGTCGGCGCACTCTTCTCACCGTTCATCGCCATCGCCGGCATCAGTTCATCGCCGGAGCTCGTGCTCCTCGTCGGCAATATCTTCTCGTACATCGTAAGCCCCAAGGGAAAGCGCGTGCTCACACTGCAAAAAAAGGAGGTGGTCGGCAAAGACATCTATCACTTTACGTTCAAAGACGAAACCGCGGCGCGCGGTAAAAAATTATCGTTCCGGCCCGGGCAATATCTTGAGTGGACGCTCGGCGCAGGAGGAACCACATCCAGCGAAAAAGCCGACGGCCGTGGCAACCGGCGTTACTTTACGATTGCGTCATCGCCCACGGAAGACACCATTCAGCTCGGCGTAAAATTTTACGAGCCATCGAGCAGTTTTAAAAAACAACTCCTCGCGATGCAACCGGGCAACACTATCGTTGCGGGACAACTTGCCGGCGACTTTACGCTTCCAAAAGATCCAAAACAAAAATTGGCCTTCATCGCGGGAGGCATCGGCATCACGCCATTCCGCAGTATGATAAAAGATCTCGTTGACCGCGGTGAAAAGCGCGACGCGATATTATTTTATTCCAACCGCAGCGACGGCGAGATCGCGTACCGCGGCGTATTCAATGACGCGAAACAAAAAATAGGAATGAGAACCGTCTATATCACTACCGGCGGCGGCACGCCGAACGCGAACGGCGGCAACCGCCTCACCGCCGATACCATAAAAAAAGAAATCCCCGATTACGGGGAGCGCATGTTCTATATTTCCGGCACGCACGCGATGACGAACGCTTTTGAAAAAATGTTGCGCGACATGGGGGTGCCGCGCACGCACATCAAAACGGATTTCTTCCCAGGATTCGCGTAACGCTCGAAGACTTGCTTGCACGCAGGATGGAATCTTCGGAAGCAGGAATGATCCAATCGCCAAGCACCTCCAAAAACTCCTCGCGCCGCGGTACCTGTCCCACTTTTTCCAAATGCCACTTCGGATGGCTCTCCGACGTGTACTCGTAATGTCCGCGAACTTCCCCGTCTTTAAATATACGTAGGTGATATTGATACTCAAAACCTACCGGCCGGCGGACGCTTATCGCCTCGTCGTCATCTTTTAAGGCAACAAAGTGATTCAAAAAATGCTTCGTCCCAAGATATTGGACGAAATCCTCTACCGTCCGTCCCGGAGCAAGATTTCCCAATAGATAGTTTTGACGACCCTTGTGCTGCAAAATACCCAAAGACAACAAAATATCCCTGCTCGTGCTATGCACGGGGTAAATGGCCTTCCAAAAAACATATTTCGACCGATTGCGAAATCCTTTGGGGTAGGGCAGAACTGAGTTCGGAACGCTCTGCCGAAGGGCTGTTTCGTCCATAATAGGCTATATATCTTAGGATAAGCTAACCTAAGCAGTATAACATATTGGGGAAAAAGTTCCGCCAATAGCACGTTTCATTGCTTTTAACCCCGGGAAAAGCTACCCTTCGGGAATGAACAAATTCAAAAAACCGTACGGCAACCGAACGAGCAGTAACCGATCGGGAGCGGGAAGCCGACCCAGCTACGGCCCTGCACGGCCACGGACCACCAGCCCGCGCGATGCCCGCACCTATCGCAACGCTCGCAGTGAGGGCGTTGCGTTCCAAAAATTCGACGCCATCTGCAGCAACTGCGGAAAGAAGTGCCAAGTCCCCTTCCGCCCGGACGGAGAGAAGCCGGTGTACTGCAAAGATTGTTTCGATATGCCGCGCAAGGCGATGACGGGCAAGAAAAAGTTTTCCGCGAGCGTGCCGGCAAGTTTTTCGAACCCGGCAAACTTTGGCTCGACAGCGCCGACGGCATCCGCAGCCGGCGGCAAAAGCATTGCCGACCTCACCCGCCAGATCGCCGCGATGAATACCAAGATCGATACGATGTTAAAGATATTACAGGAAGGCGCAGGAGAGGAAGAATAAATTTTGCCGCCCCAAACCGGCGCAACTATCCACCCATGCACATCACTTCGGCAAAATTTATGCGCGGCGTGAACGGCACCGACGAGCTTTTGGACGACGGTACGCCGCAAGTGGCGCTCATTGGCCGATCCAACGTCGGCAAGTCGAGTATCATCAATTCGCTCACGCGGCAGAAAAATCTCGCGCGTACGAGCGACACGCCCGGACTCACGCAAGAGATCAACGTTTATTCCATCAATAATAAATTTTATCTGCTCGATCTGCCCGGATACGGGTTCGCGAAAGTTCCCGAGCGAATTCGCGAAAGCCTGCAAAAATTAAATTGGTGGTATCTTTTTGATTCCGAACACGTTCAACACCGCGCGGCGCTCGTGCTCGACGCGAACGTCGGGCCGTCAAAGAACGACCTCGAAATGCTGACGCTCCTGCGCGAGCACCAAAAAAACATCGTCATCGTGGCGAATAAGATCGACAAGATACCGCG
>Ga0182030_10009025_pt1 | contig 20501 bp, 22 predicted proteins | sample 812S3MmetaG_FD_121299 | JGI IMG/M metagenome (GOLD analysis project Ga0182030, IMG submission 121299) | Permafrost microbial communities from Stordalen Mire, Sweden - 812S3M metaG (Illumina Assembly) | ecosystem: Environmental > Terrestrial > Soil > Wetlands > Permafrost | place: Sweden... | reverse complement strand
TCCCATGTATGACCCTGCCATTATTCCCACGAACATGACTACCATCCCGGGAAAGAACTATGAATTTGGAATCGGCCTCGATTACACAGGGGCGATTTTCCACATCATGAAGAATTCCAAAGATGACATCCATTTCATATCCTTCAACCACCCCTCCGTCATCGCCTCCCCCTCAAAGCTCTCCGGCAACGCCTTCACCGAACCAATCCACCTCCCGCTCGACCTAAATCTCACCGCCCCACCCTTTGCTCAGCACGTCGTCTCAACCATCATCCCCAATCCTCCCATAGTACCCGAACTCGACAACATCCCCAAACACAAGATTGAATGGGATGACATCGACCTCGCTACCAACGTCATCGTCCCCGGCTCTTCCGTACCCGCAAGTCTCAACTTTCACGGTAACGAGAAATTAATGAACGAATGGTGGACAAAAATGTGGTATCAAAAATACAGCCGCGCCCTCCTGCGCCAATACCTCCGTAGTCCTGACGGACCTATTGCTGCACAAGCTGCTGCCGATGGCGGTGACAAATGGTGGGATCTACGTGGTGGTAAAGGAGGCGTCTGGACCGATAAAGGCGAGTGGCTCGAATTAAGCGAGGTATGTGGGGGCTTTGAAGAAGAAGTATTCGCAGATGGTAAAGGTAGGTTCGGAAAAGAGGAAGTAGCTGGTTTTAAAGCCGGGCCGGTGTATAATAAATTTGGGATTTTAGTTGAAGGGAAAGAGGACCCGGAGCAGATCGCTGCTGATGAGAGGAAAGCGGCTGAAGAAAAAGCTACTGAAGAACAAAGGAAAGCTGATGAGGAGAAGAAGTCTCAAGAGGATAGAGAAGCTGAAGAAGCTAAGAAGGTGGAAGAGGCGAAACAGGCTGAGGAGGCGCAGAAAGCTAAAGCTGAGGAGGAAATAAAAGCACAAGCGCCAGCGCAAGGTCAAACAGCGGAAGAACAGAGACTTGGGGAATTAAAGGTGGTGGAAGAATCGGAGCATAAGGAGGAGTTGAGGAAGAATGATGTGGAGACAATTACAGAGGAAGGGCAGGTTGGAGATAGTAATAGTCTAGAGGGGGGTCTGTAGATTTTTAGGTGTTACCTTGAGATGAGGTGATTTATTAGGTGGGTATGGGATGGATGGAAGGATAGATTGATATGTGGATATGGATGGAGTTGCGGAATATTAAAAGTTGGGGCATGTAGTTGAGGCTGAATGTAATATGAGTTTTGGATTGTCTCATGGTTGCTAGCACAATTAAAGAGCCAGTGTCTAAGATGAATGCGTGAAAACGAAAACAATCCACTATAATTTCCCCAACAGCACCACCGCAAGGCCTATTTTTCTTTTAGACACCCATGATTTCTTCTTCTTATTCAGCTTCTGGCAGCATTGATTTGATTGGCTTTTGATTAGCTCTCGATTGAGAAAGAGGGCGGGGCAGGGTGTCTGCATAAGAGCCTTTTCGGTGGTTGGCTGAACGCCCGAAAAGGGCACTGCAGAAAAGGGCGGTAGCCGAACGCTGCAGCATGCCATCTTAAAGGAGCGGGATCCCCATTCTTTCCAAAACTAGGTTCTCATCAAATCCACTTTACGATCATTGTAATACATTTATAGATCGGGCACCGGTACCGTGAGTAGTACTCTGCGCCTAATCAGAAATATCGCCACATCCTCGTCTATCGCATACGCCTATCAATAATGTCGACCATTAGTGGACCGAAAATCTTCCGCCAGAGTTTGACTCCCTGTGATCACGATATTCGGTGTGTTTTGCCCTTTCCTGAGAACAGTTCCTGAGGTGCTAGCGAGACTATGGTGCCGTTACTGACTACCCACCTAATTAGTGATTAACAGGATAGGGTATAAGACATCAAAGATCGAGATCAAGCATGCGGCGACTGAGTTCGAGCCTGTCAAGACGAGGTACCTTAACCAATTTATAGGTACTATCTTTCCTTGAGTCAATTCCATTCTGTGGTTGCTATACCTAAATATGTAACGGCTAAGTTATAGGATGAATTCTAGCAGGTAGGCTCTCCTTCCTGATTTCAGAACATTACTTACGTGATACAGGGGCTCAGTTGCCCCATGCTACTCGATCTCTGATGTCTTATACCCTTTACCTTCGACCGATAATCTGAATGATGTGTTCAGGCCTTCCACCTGCTTTACAATCATCGTTCATGGAGATAATAACCAGCTTGAGGTTATTGCTGGTGGACATAGTACATTGGTAAAGGCTGCTCAGGCGAACGGACTTGAGCTACCCCTCCTTATATACAATAAACCAGACGCAATTGCAGTGGATCCATCTAACCAAACCTCGCTTGAGTTGTTAAGTTCTCCTCAGTACTTCGTCTCTTACGAGGGCCCTGAGCTCACCACCGTCCCTACTGATAACCTCGAAGAAGAACAACCAACGAACCCAAGCACCGACAGCTCATCAGGTTCGGCGCCTCGATCAAACGTGGACTTCAACTCCGTTGACTCACCCTTTCCAGAAGACTTCGGATTTGATTTCTTCGGCGACGGGTTTGACACCTCCCACAACAACCTTGAGTTCGAAATAGAGACCTTTCTACCCGACCTGTCCGGGTGAGTTCACATCCAGCGTCCTGCATTGACTAGGCGTTAACTTCAATTTAAGGACTTATTCATCGCGAGAGGATGAATTGAACGATATACGCGATACGAATTTCCATGCAGGTTTTATCGAACCCCAATCTTTAAGTGGCGGGTACTTCCAATCTAGAGGGCCAGAAAAGTAACCTCTTCAAATCCCAAAATATCAGCTTCCCACTAATACATTATCACCTTAGTTCCCTTCTTAATATTGAAGGAACTTCACAAATCTCACATCCTGTAATGGATTCCTCGCTAGCCATCGTGCTCTCGCCAAGCATCACACCTTCCCAGACTGCATCCTCCTCCATCCATTCGTTAGTCTCCCTCCTTTGCCATACCTTGCCCTATATTGCCCTACACCTCTAACCTCCGACTACAGTACCAATAACCGACACTGCTGCCCCTATCCTACATGCTCCCGCTCCTACAAACGCATCCGCGAGTTGCTCCGTCATCAGAAGAAGCATTCAGGGATCAGAGCCCATGCTTGTACTTTTACAGGCTGTAAAAGAGCGGAAGCTAATGGTTTTGTGAGGAGGGGTCATTTGAGGCAGCATTTGAGGAAACAGCATGGTGTTTAGTCTTTTAACTATGCTTGGAAGAAATTTGGGGGGGAGGAGGAAGAGGATGAGGCAGAAGGGGGCGGGGTCTGGGAGTTTCAGGGCGAAGTCAATGGGCATTTGAATTTAGGGGGAAGGGGGGTTCTCTTTGGTGTTTTATCTGGGATTTTGGAGCTTCAGATTCCTGCTCAGTGTCTCAGATACTTTCAAGCAATCACAACCTGACCTGGCTTGGATCTTGAAGTGTAAAACTTCAATTTGTGATATTGTTTAACACAATGATACTTCCTGGGTGCAATTTTGCTCATTTTCTCAGAGACACTCAGACAATCATAGCTTTGTTTGGATCCTAAGGTATGGACATTTGGACGTGTGATATTGTTTCAAACATCCAAAATGCCAATCTACTGCTCGCTCCCGTTGTCCTTTTCATCACCACAATGTGATGAGTCTTCCTTCTATCCGATACCGCGACAGATCTTTTAAAAACTACCGCACATTTATCCCAGAGAATAAACAGACGTCGTGGACTTCCAGAACACACGAGGCTGATCCACACAGGGTTGATGCAAATGACAACTATGTCACGACGTCCGGGCAAGTCATTTACAAATGCGCTCGCTTTATGAAAGCCCAATGATCAAGACCGGGGGGTGTCAACTACTCCATATTTCCAAGCAAGGAGCTGCAATGGGATGGCAGCCAAAAGATGCCGAGATGGCGTTGCGGAAAACCTATTGAACATTTCTATGTGCAAGTTCACTTGACCGGGTATACCTTCCTTGGTCGTAACGACTCATTTATGCTTCTCATCCACCCTCACTCTCTCCACCCTCTCCCTTCTACCACTTTCGCCACGTCGTCCCCAGCTATCGCTTCCGCAACACTCCCCAAGCCTTGCGATCTTCCTTCCAATAACCCGCCACTCCAAACTAAACAACACGTGCATCCCATGCCCAACCCCTTCTCCGCCGACTCCCGCCAAAAGAACCCCAGTAACGTAACCGCTGCAAACAAACCAAAAAGTGGCCGCCCGATTCAAACTCAACAACATCAACTGCACAGCCTCGAATTCCCATATTATTTAGTTTGCGAATTGGAAACGTGTGATCATACTCTGTCTCAGCGACTTCACGAGGGAAGATCTCAGCACCGATGAGATACTGAGTAGAATTCCAACCTTAAGCCCACCACCCCACTGAAATAAATAAAGCGGTAGCGCCGGTCCCCACTCTGTTCGCGCTCTCGGATTTCACCCCTTCAACTCCCTCGGTCACAGAAGGGACGACAGTAAGGAAGATAGTGATATATAGCATAGAGATAAATTGGATGATGATACCTAGGGAAAGGGATTGTTTACGAACTATGAAATCGACTAGGAAGAAGGGGCAGATGAGCGCAGATATGAATATCACGACCGAAGATGGCGGTTGCGAGCAACTTTTCGGGTTGTCCTGTGGTGCCGAGGAGAGCAAAGAATCTGGGTGGCTAGATCGTGATAGATTGCGCGCCGGTCCATTCTGTGTGGGTTTTATCACTTGAATGTTGGGGGAGAACTCTACGCAAAAGACAAAAAAACAACGAAATGCAAACTGGGTATTCCGAAAGTGTATGGAAGCCTCCAAACTGTGGCTAATAAGCAAGAGATACGCTTGTAGGATGATGCAAAATATGTCAGGAAAACAGAAACGAAGAACAGAGTGCAAGAGTTTCATTGAGCAAGCCCCCAATTTCAAAACACTTCTGGCAAGTTTCCAGCCTCAGGCAAATGATTTTCATTCCTCAAAGCTGCTCTAAAGTATCCCAGTAGTAGCTAGATTCCAGGGATCCGTAAACGCCCAATTCGTTATCATAATTCATGCCACATGTCTCTCATCATTAACAGAATCGTATCGCTTCTCTTTCTTTACTTCGGAGTCAGTGGGTTCGGAATTCTCATGAGACTGGTTGGTCTCATTTGCGGTGTCCTCTGGCTTGCTCTCAGCTTCACTAGTCGTCGACTCCTCATTCTCCTTCACATCCTTGGTCTCTGCGCTACGCTCCTTTAATGTCTCTAGTGCTTCTTCAGTCTTGCCCTCCTTCGCTTCCCCCTCACTCTCCTTAATCGCTTTCTCGGTCTCCACCTCCACCCTGCTCTCCTCCAGAACCCCCTCTAACTCTCTCCTCTGCATCTCCCATTCCCACAGAAACTTCGGTCCAATTCTCTCATCATCCACATTTGCTTCCCTCTCACCCAAATCCGGCGCCAAATTCAACTGTCTATGCGCAGCTCGTCCCCAATAAACCTTTGACCTAGCACTAACATCGCTAGCACAAGATATCGTGTCGTAGAAAGCGAGAGCTTCTTTTTCGAGACCGAGGACACGGAGACTGCGGATTATGCGGGTGATTCGTAGGTGGTTGTGGTCGAAGCGGGTATTCCATAATTGTGCGTGTTCTTCATTGTTGGGACCGGGTTTGACCTATGGGAATTGAAATTAGATTTGAAGCTGTGTATCGGAAGGAACGACGAAGCTTACAGCAACTTTACCTTCCTCCTCAACAAGCTCAAAACCATAGAACCACAACATCTTCTTGAATGCATCCCTCAACCTACCTCTCAATTCCGGTCGTTCGCGGAAGGCATTGAATACCTTTCGATTGATAATTGGCGCACGGTCGACGATCTATTCCCTCATCAACATTGATAAAACGTAGGAAGATCTATAAATACATACACCGGACTTCTCAGGCAACGGGAAAAGCGTCTGAATATAATCGTGCCTGTCCTCCAGTTTACCTACACCTATACTACAATCAGCTCCCAATCCACCCAAATAACACCCAGGAACAGCTCACCCCACTTTAAAATCTCCTCTAAACTCCTGCCACTCGCATCCGTACCTCTCCCCTCATAAAACGCAACCAATATCAACGGATCTGTGGGCTCCTCTGCGCGCCGTCTGAAGTATCCCCAATCTTCATCTCGGTCGATCATTTTTCTAGGTGGCGAACGTGCTGACTCTGTGTTTTTACGTTTAGGCATGTGCTGAGGTAGGTTCGAAGTTGTTGGTTGTGTGGGTGGTGACTTTGAGAGAGTGGTTTGGGGTCGGATGCGGAAGAACGAGGCGAGGCTGAGGCGCTTGGGTGCCGACATTTATATTGAGGGGAGGCGGTAGAGGATTTTAAAGGACGCGAAGGAAGAGCATATTCACTGGCTATGTTTCCCAGAGGTAGTGGTGAATACGACGGCAAGTTTTTGTTTCTCTTTGAAGAGAGGAAAGGAAGGAAGCCTTGGGTTGCTGAGGCTGTGGTGATAAGGAGCATTGACCTCTGAGTGAGCCGTGCACTCACACCTTGCAGATTTTAATTTACAGCGCATGTTCGCTAATTGAATGCCTAAATACAAAAACAACTTCACATCTCAACCCAAACTTCGCCAATTCCTCATGAACTAGCCCTTTCCTCTTCTAAGAGCGCCCATATATGCCCGTGCAAATACACCCACAGCATACCTATATGAGTTTTCCCTATCAGCTGGATGTGTACGAAGATTGGTAGGCGACGCGTCGATGTCTGCAGTGGGAGCAGTGGGAGGAACAAAAGATTCGTCTGAAATATATGAGCTCAGGCCTAGATGGAATTTTTACATTTACTCCCCCGCAGAAAATGTGCATCAAGGTTTGGTTACCATACATATCCTCTACACCACCCTTCTCGTGGGAACGTGGTACCTCTTCTTCGGGGGCTCAATCATTTCATACCTCCCTTTCCATCCGGTGGCTGGTAGTAAATGTTGCTGAAGTGCAGCTGCTATACCTATGAGAGTAACCAGGGGATCCTACAAAGTCCTTGAGCCGAAGATATGGTCAGAATGAAGCTAATGTCTTGGCCTTTTTCTTGTTTCTCTGCAGCTGTTGCCTTCTTTTTCTTTCGGAATTACGCGTTTTAAAGGATTATGTGCTTGCTAGATTTCAATTTCAATTATGACCGCTTAGTCATGCTATCGCGAGTCGAAGCTGAGACTGATATCAGCGACTGCCTCTGCAGCTAAAGTCGTTCATCTTGGAGATGTTTGAGGATTGAAGCACAACCTCCCACCTGGATCCAGGTCTAAACCACTTTTAGATGCTGAAAAAGGATTTATAAACCTTAAGTCACAGTCGATATGTGCTTCAGTTGAATTGGCAAATGGTGAGCTGGTTCTTGTATCCAGAGAATATTGTTTCGTTGCACATCGGAGGTCCTCAGTTCCAAGGGATACTCAACTTATGAGGGGTTTCTATGCACTGGCTCATCAAAGTGGCACCTTACGTTATCTGTTCAATGGGTAGATTCGTTGGGGTTGAGACTGGAAAACACTGAGGTTATACTACGGTTTACCGGTCGTTGGGATGGTTATTTTTTATTTCCCCAGTTCCACTGATGAAATTCGAAATTAAATGTTCCTATTTAAAGCTGAACCCATTAATTTTCTGAAGGAAGCTCCACCCACAGGTCCAATCTTGTTACGGTTTAATCCTAGTGCCTATCAACAGCCGCAATAATTTCAACGTTTTCTCACAATTGCGACTTAATATATCGACTTGCCTCGCTTCTTACTCTCGATGGTATCTTGTAAAAGAGCAGGTATTCATTTTTCGACCGCTCAACGTTCTCTCAATCGTTCACCAACCTCAGCTCTGCAAGGACCCAATTTATATCCCTTCAGATCCACGGGGACTGGAATTGTGCGTCTTAGCGAAGAGTTTCTGCATTGCAGCAAGCATCTTCTAAAGTTTTTTCATATAAGTAGTGCAACGGCATATATGAGGGTTAACGAAACGAGGCTTATCGCGAAGGAGTTCCCGATCGCAATATCGTAGATATATAAATTGAACCGGTATATTCCGATTGAAAGGGTCTACGCCTTTTATCTGTGCAGTTTATTAATAAGATATTTAACATGCATCTCCGGAAGATATTCCGACCGTAAGTATTGCTATTTATCTGTCTATATTCATTTTGTGGTTCCGCCGTAGCTTGTTCTCAGAGCACGAAATCGTTGTGCATTGCGACGAACGGCTTCGGGATCCAATCTCAAAGAGGAAGTAGCGAGGTCGAAAGTTAGCGCCCATGCATGAAATCCTACTTGTTGTTTTGAGCTTCCTCAATGGTCAGCATGCGCATTAGCGAGACCTACAAGTCCCAAAAAATTGGTATCGTCAAGATAAGCTTCAGGCCATTGGACACCATCGAAACGGTTCACTAGGCCGCAAAAAGCAGGTTAATCAATCGGCAGGTACAATCTCTGTGGTGGGTTCCAATCACATTTGTGATCAAGAGTAGCAAAATGCAGCTCCAGTGCGGGGTTTCCCTGGTCAGCAGAACTTAAGTCTCTCACAGATATATGTCAAGCCCAAAGTGGGCAAGACCCCCTGCGATTGTTCCCTGTTACATTCCTAGCTTGATGCAAGATGTGTTGATCCTATCGATAGCTGCTAATTCTTAGAAAAACGATTGAAGAATTATGTCACTTCAAGAGGCATTCATCAGTGAACGTCCGATTGTGGAAGGTAGATCGATGGGTGTCTGCGTTATTTAAGGATGTTCAATTCCCTCTTAGTAATGTCAAGGAAAGCTCAAAGTCATTCAGCATCATGTACTTGTCTCTCATTGCGGTTTGCGGTCTATTGACCAGTACGATCGCGGCACCGACAGCTCCCTCAAAACAGCACGTTGTTCATGAGCGGAGGGCAACACTGCCCACTCACTGGAACAGAAATGCCAAGCTTCATGGAGACTCTGTGATTCCGATGAGAATTGGCCTTACTCAAAGCAATCTAGAGAAAGCGGATGAGTTCTTGATGGATTTAGCGCACCCTGAGTCCCCTAACTTTGGAAAGCACGTAAGTTATACAGCGAGGCGAATATGTCCGCTTCTGGAGTGGTTCGTCAGGCTCTATAATCTAAAGTTTTAAGAGTGCAGCTAATTACCTTTCATATCTCGGCTTGTAATTTTTACAACAGTGACTAACTTCCTGTGCTCATAGTGGACGGCAAAGCAAGTTGCGGAGACGTTTGCTCCTAGTAATGAGGCTGTAACTTCAATTCGCCAATGGCTTGCAGAATTCGGTGTCACTAGTGACCGCGTCAAGCAATCGCAAAGTCTCAACTGGATCCATGTCAATGTGACAGTCGACAAAGCAGAAAGCCTCCTCAAGACCAAGTACTACCAGTACAACCATGCTGTCAGCGGCCAGAAGCACGTAGCTTGCGAAGACTACAGCCTACCAGAAGACATACAAAAACATATTGATTTCATCACGCCTACCGTTCATTTTGACGCAAAGGTTGAGAAACCAAAAAAGCGACGAGAACTGAATGAGCGTGAGATTAACATCTTCAGGCGTCAAACAACAAAATCCGCTATAGGACACGATGTTCAGCCAGGTGTCGCCCACAGCATCGGGTCCCCAAATGATGGCTCTCTGCCAAAGTCCGGAGGGGAAGTGCCTTTTGGCACAGTACTCGATCAATTGGAGAACTGTGATACGTCCATTGTTCCCAATTGCCTCCGGGCACTATATGAATTTCCGCCAAATTTCCCTGCCAACTCCAAGAGTAAGTAAAGATAGATGTCTTGTTTGAGTTTTGTCTAATAATTCCTAGATTCTTATGGAATTGTCGAATACACTCCACAAGCGTATCTTGCCACTGACCTCGACATGTTCTTCCGCAATTTCTCGCCGTCTCTTGTAGGCCAGAGACCAACTTTGGACTCTATCGATGGTGGTTTCCTCCAAACAACGGATCAGTCCTTCGATTATAATGGAGAATCTGTAGGTTATCATTCAATCTTATTCTTTGTAGCATTTACTAACCTGCAATTTTAGGATCTTGATCTGGAATACGCAATGTCGCTGGTTGCGCCACAAAAAGTAACACTCTATCAAGTAGGAGACGATCTAGAAGGAGCATCCTTCAACAACTTCCTTGACGGTATTGACGCCAGTTACTGCACATACGATGGAGGGGACGACCCATATCAAGATGGCGTGTATCCTGACCCCTACGGCAGCGGGCCTGGAGTCTACGAAGGACCCGAGACATGCGGTGGCTTCGCAGCAACCAAAGTCATCTCTACCTCATACTCCTACAACGAAGCCGACCTCACACCATTCTATGAAAGACGCCAATGTTACGAGTACATGAAACTCGGTCTCCAAGGAACCACATTCCTCTACTCATCCGGAGACTACGGCGTCGCCGGTAACGTAGGCCAATGCATTGACCCTACCACTGGTCAATACAATAACGGTAATCCCCATCCTCCCTCCCCCAAAACCACACTAACAAGCCCAGGCTCATCCGGGATGTTTAACCCCTCCTTCCCCGGCACCTGTCCCTACATAACCTCCGTGGGTGCAACACAAGTAAAACCCGGCGCCAGCGTAACCCAACCTGAAGAAGCCGCCAAATCTATCATCTACTCTGGCGGAGGCTTCTCCAATGTCTTCGGCACCCCCTCCTACCAATCCTCTGCTATCAAATCCTACTTCGCGAACCACAAACCTACATACGGCTCGGACCGCTATAATACCTCTGAAACGTCTCGTGGCTATCCGGATGTTTCTGCTAATGGAGTGAATTATGTAATTGCGATTGATGGAACGTTCAGCTATGTTTACGGGACGAGTGCTAGTAGTCCCACGTTTGGGAGCGTGTTGACGCTGGTTAATGCGGCAAGGGTGGATGTGGGGAAGGGGCCGATTGGGTTTGTGAATCCAGCATTGTACGCAAATCCGGGGGTGTTGAATGATATCACTTCGGGAGGAAATCAGGGGTGTGGGACGCCAGGATTTACAGCGGTCAGTGGTTGGGACCCGGTGACGGGGTTGGGAACGCCGAATTTCCCGAAGATGGTGGCGTATTTCTTGAGCTTACCTTGATGTATTTGAGGTGTGTGGGCAAATAGAGGGTCATGAATTATGATGGGATGAGTAATGAGATGCTGTATATACGAAGAAGCAGGATGTGTAATTCCAGTGTAATTTTCAATTGAAGAATATGTTTTGTCGTTCTGCTATCTTTCAAGCACTATTGTTAAACTGATCTCACCATTTCCACGAGAGCGGGAAGATGCTGCTTGAAGAGATTATTATAGCAGGAAGTGGGGTGTCTAGAAGCGGAGTGGAAAGGTAGCGGAAAGGAGAGAGGGGGGGTCCTGTGAATGAGAAATTGCCCCTCATTGTCACCTGTGGGTCAGTGGTCTTGAGGTGAAAGACATTCAACCTTTGACTAAGGACCATGTGCTTCATTATTGGCGGTATAAAAAACCCGAAAATGAAGCCCGAGATATTGGTCCTCCAAAAAGAGACATAAGACATACGCAAGCTCCAAGAAGTCTAATTCCAACTCCAGCCGTCGCTTCCTCACCTCAAGATGCTGAATTTCAAGCCGAAACCCCATGAACCTGTCTCAAATGCTGATGAAGATGGTCCTTTCGGGCAAACCCGTTCTGCCCAGACCTGTTACAAAGGGCAAATCTGCACCTGTGGGATTTGGCCACGGAATGAGACAACTGATGGCGCTGAAGCTCGTATCGGCGTTTATAGGATTTGGGACAGCCGTTGATTTCGCAGAGAAATCGGCCAGGGCTGATGATGTTTGATTAGAGTTTTAGGTATGAAATAGGGTCTGTAGAGACATACCCTCGCGGAGTTCTTGTGCGTAAGTCTTTTTTTCGAGAGGACTTTAGCGAAGATTGCCTGTAAAGCGATAGATATGAAGGTATATGAGCATTGCTTGTTCTATGATGAATTAGATATCAAGCTGGATTCTACCTAAAAGTTGTTCTTACGCAAGGAAGTTTTCCGGCTCAGCAAGATCATCTTTGAGAGTGGATAGTATATTGACGGGAAGTTGAAAACTTTGGGAATTTCTAGAACGGGTGGTTAGATTTGTACTCGAGTGAATGATTGGATCACTAACGCATAAGTTTTGTCTGCAGGTATGGTGGGGAATTGCATGGATGAACCAAAGTCGAAAGAATTTGAGCCAGATTTGGAACAAATCGTCGGGTCTGGCCAAGTCGATTTAAAGACTTCGTTATCGACCTCCCAAACGCCACCATCATCAATCCCAGTATCGTCAAATATGCAATCCGCAGCAGTCTCAAATAGTCTTGGTTCCTCCCACAAGACATTTCCTGAGACTGCTTTGTCAGCCTCGCCTTTCCAATGGCCGTTCTTTTGAAGTGGGTTGAAGACCGAGTCTTCAACACCTTGATATACTTCCACGTCCATTGCAAACCCCCCACTGTCCTCAAGCGGCATAAGGCCGACTGGGCTTCTTTCTTCTTCACCCCTTTTACCCTTCAGTCCAGCCATGTTCTCAAAGTCGTATGGTGGCCTACGAAAGGGGCACCGTTGATCCGTGGAGGTAAAGGGCATCAGATATCAGAATCAAGTGGTTTGGGGCAATTGAGCCCCTGTATCACGTAAGCTCTGGTCTGTTCGTATTGGGTTATACTTACCTTCCTCGCCCAAAGCAAGATGGATGTTTTTGCATGGGTGAAATGGAATCTGCAATGCAAGCGAGCGACATGTTTTGGCGCAAATGAGGTATTTTCAGAGTAGATACCATTACTATTCGTTGAGTTAATATAGGGACTTTGTACCCCCGACTGTGACATACCTTATTGATACAGAAACGCTTTGAAAACCTCGCCTTTGACGTCTCAACACTCCGTACTCCGTAGTAGTGATGCAAAGAACAAATAAAGAGAGTACACAAATATGATGTTTACATGATTGCAAAGAATGAGTACACGTAGCGCAATATGCAACCTAGTTGCGATCCTCAAGAGAGGTCCCGTAGGATGATGTGGAGGGCAGAGCCTAGGATGGTACAAAGGCTTGAAGATCCGGGAAGCTTCCGAGTACAAAAACATGCAATGACAGGATCAAACTCAATTACCACAAACCTTATCTTGATTCTGATGTCTAATACCCTACCCTATGATCAGTGGTTATGTCTCCAAGTTAGCATGTTCCCTCTCTCAAGCTTCGAAAATTATTCTCGCAACATCAGGAAGTACTCACCCAATCGGGTTCTGGCAAAGCGGACAGCATATCTCGAGGCTATTCAACCAATCTTGATTGTAGTCTTGCATTGCTGTCGGCTCTGCCAGAGGCTCACAGGAAAGCATCTCTGCCATCGTGTGAGGTTTTTGAAATTCCGATCGAGCTTTATCCATAACTAGTTCTAACGCGATGAAGCTAGAGGATTGGCGTTTCTAGCAGAAAGCAATGGCTCTCTGTTTGCGAATCCTCCTTCTCAGAGGCGTGTGACAAGTATACAGATGTCAGACGTAATGACTTCTCTTTTGAACAATTAAACGAAAACAAAACGATGTTGAAGGAAGAGCGATTTCGTGAGGCAAGCGGTGTTTAAGAGTCCAAGTCTCGCCCTTTGACCCACACCAATTGTCGCCTTCCGCCCTTTGCCCTTCTGCAAGCTGCAAGCCACTAAGGCTTTCCTCCAGGCACAGTGGGGCGTAAGCGATAGGGAGAGGACCCCGCCAATCAATCAGATTCACGTAGCATCTTTGTACGTATACAAGCAGGAACTTAAAATTTAAAAGACGAAACATCGCGAGTGATACAGTGAATCCTTGTGGTTAGATTTCAGTTCTTTTTTTTAGGAGGTTCCGGTTAATGAAGGGGTAATGAGGAAGGGAGCCTGGTATCCCCTCCAAGTTCAACCACTCACCAAAATCTTGGCGTTTGTTAGTCACTAAACTTTTAACGAGTCTAGCGCACTAGATTGCTATGATCTAGAGCCTGACATCGCTAAAACTGAACGTGTCTTCGCTAAATTACAGGGATAAAAGCCCAAAGTCGTGAAAGCCAGGCCCAGTAACCCGTGTGAGCAAAAACGCTACTTGCGTATGTCTATCTAATATATACACAGAACCCATATAATCCCTAAATTACAATCAAAATATAGAAAGTACAATATATGTAAGCAAGAAGACAGAAGAATCACTCAAAACTCCGCCCCGAACCCATTCCTTGAGCCATAATCTTCATTCACTTGATTATCAGAACCCTACTGCTCAAGCAATGAACCATCCGCCCTTTTTCCACTGCCCGGGAACATACAACGCATCTCGTCGTAACTGTGGATTCTTGACGCCTTGCAAAATGACATCTAGCCTCCGGAAATCAATCGGCTTGAGAAGCCAGCCATCGAACCTGAAGAATCGCTTCAGTCAATACCTGTGGCTCCTTCCAAGATATCTTTCTATGGGAAATTTGAAGGAATGGTGAGGATACGTACCCGCTTTGTATATAATCAAACCTGTTTTCCTCATACAGCGAAGCCGAAACCGCAATGATCGGTACTCTCTGCTTCAAATTCTGAGGGACGCGAGTTGATTCCTTCTCTAAGAAGCGAATCATTCTTGTTGACAGTTCGCCATCCACATTCGGCATCTATTTATCATCAAAACCCATTACTAGTTGCAATATAAATATGGCATGAGATGCATACCTTCAAATCCATGAGAATAACATCGACTTTTGAAGGATTTGCCTCAAAACGATCGTGACATTCCTGCCCATCCGAAGCAATATCCACCGTATGACCCCACCGTGAAAGCTTCTCATCCATCATCCTCAGAGACACTGGGTCGTCTTGAGCTACGAGCACGTTTAGATCAACGAGCGAGCTTTGGCTTCCGCTGCCGTCGGAGTGAACTTCGCTCTTGGGGCTGTATACACTGAGTGAATGGTCGTAAGACCTAGGATTTGAGTTGGAGGTTGTTTCAGGGGTTTGTACAGCTGTCACTGGACTCTCCATTTCATTTGAGATTGGTGTCTCGGTCTTTCTTGGAACCTGCTTTATATCAGATGAAAAGGACTTCGGCGTACTTGAAGGAGGGAAACCCTTTGAAGAGGGCGAAAAGAAAGTCCGAAGCTTCTTTGATCTTGCACCGTCATCCGACGGCGCGTGTTCGAATGGTAACTCCACTATGAAAACCGTCCCCTTGCCAGGTTCACTCAGTACTCTGATCTGCCCATTCGCATTTCGGACATAGCGAGCGATGGTCGCGAGAACAATTTCTCCACCTCCACTCTTTCCGTTGGTCGCTGATGAAGGCTCACCAGCTGGCAATGGCCAATTATCATCGTCTTGAGCTTGCTCAAATTCACGGAAAGTTTCCTAAAGAAAAGCAATTGTAAGCGCGCAGCTCTTGACCGGGAGCACCATTGACATACATCAAGTTCTTCCTCCGACATGCCTGGGCCGCTATCTTGAAATTGCAATCCTATGGTAGATGTATCATTTTTGCTTGAGATAATGTTGATCTCGACTTTAACATTTGACGACTCCTTAAAAGCGTTGCTGATGAAGAATATGAGGAGCTGTCTGAAGCGATCGCTGTTCCCCTTGACCATGGATGGGAGCTGCTCGTGGAGCACTATGGTCAAAGAAAGAGCTTTTCGCTGCGCCTCTTTCCGCAAAGAATTTAGGACATTTGATGCTAGGAAAGATCAGCCGGAATCTACGCCTCTCCATACATAACTTACCTGTTAAATTGAGATTGAATGTCTCATCTACAGGGTAAAGAGGCTCATCTTCCACCTGTACAAGCTTCGAAAGATCCTCGATGACATTGATTAAGGATTTTGAAGCTTTTTGTGCTCGCCCCAGAAAATTGCGCGTTTTAGTATCAATTTTATTATCTAAAGCCATATCAAGGTTGCTAACGATAGCATCGAGGGGGGCGCGAGCTACCCTTATTGTCAGACGAAAACATCACTAAAGCAAGGTATACAATATTCCAGCTTACCTGCACGAGAATATCTATGAATCATTCCCATGTGGTTATGTTGGCTCGCTGAACCCTTTTTCCGCCATACTTCGATGAATTTGCCGTACATTAAGGCCAAGACTGAAGCGGTATCCTCTGTATTCTTCGTGAGGATCAATTTCTATTTTGGAAACATGGTAACTTACGCTGGTCCTGTGTCTACTCCTTACTAATACCAGTAACAGTTTCACTCCATCGTTGGAAGCTTGCTCGGGGTTCAAGATATTCACTGCCAGGTTTATAAGTTTTATCTCTAGGGTTTCTACGTATATTATCAAATCAGTATTTTAACTACTTGTGTAGTGGCGGATAGCGCAAGGAAAGGAAGAAAACGTGGCTCCGAAATTGATGGATTCATGACCCCTCGATTAGTTGAAGACAAGAGGCTTGGATTTTACATACCCCGCCCAATTTACTTGTTTCGATTGCCCTTTTCTTAAGAACACCATGAAATCTTTATCTTCGCTTAGTGGGATCAGAAGCAACCCAGCAAATGTTTTTAGTCCCGGGGATAGTTAAGACCCGGAAAGTCCGCCTTGATATTGTGCGAGCTGCGTACATCCGTGAATCGACATGTCTGCAAATAGGACATAATTGCCAAGGCTTCTTGATGAGAGTTTAGTTTCCCAACTGCTCGTACTTCATCATCGATACTCAGTAAAGCAGAGTCTGCATCGACAAGAGCAAGTAAATCAGCAGGTGAGTTGGAAATAAATGTTGCTGGATCTTTCGTGGAAGGATTGGTCTTCGGCAATCTTCGAGCTTCAAGACGCTGCTGCATGAGAAGTCGTTGGATATTTATGGCAGCGCAATCTCCCTACACGCGATAAAGTAGTTAGCATAGATAAATATTACCGTGACAAGCTGTGCTTCCGTTCCGGGACCACCGGTAGGATGAGGAGCTTTGAAGCAGATGCGCTCTCTCCTCCACTGGGCCCCTAGGAGAATTTAAAGCACTTTCTTCCGCCTCAACCACTTACAATATTCCGACAAAGCTCTCGAATTGGAAGAGACACTCGAATTCCCATATCCCCATATCCATGACATGCTATGAGACCCCATAAAGCGTCATTAATGACGAGAGAAATCGACATAGTAGACCTGACGCCCATATTTTCCAGATATTTGCTGTGTATTGGAGACATAGCACGTAAGTATGCATGAGTAAGGTCCAGCGGTTGCTCAAAGTCTGCTTCATTTCTACACACCTATGAACGATGTCAATCGAGAATTCTGCTGACCAGATGGAGAGCACTTACCAGCCTGGCCGTTTCAGCTTCGCGATCATGAAATATTCGAATGCGATTGATCATATAAAGATTTCGCGCTTGTTGAGGAATATCAGAAGCTGGAAAGTGCATGCCTTTCACAGAATTAGTTAATTAATCTCTTCTTATGTAACTTCAATAAACGTGCCTCGGAACATATCAGTGCTTGCTTGAGGGTTGAAGAGCTCAGCGTCTACACAGCCATTATTTTGCGAATCAAAACGGTATAACATAACTCGATGGAAGCCAGTCAATTCGGAAATAATTCCTACAACAACTTCAAGCACGCTTTCCACGGACTTGCATGCGGTTAGTTGCTGCTGAGCTTGGGTAGAAGCGTTGAAGATATCTAACGCCGAGAACTCTTTGTTTTCTCTTTCTCGTGCAACCTGGATTACTTGAAGCGGGTTGCTTGCGCTGATAGTGCTTTTGTCGAAATCGTCTCGTGATACATCGGCGTCAATGAAGTTAATTGGGTTCACCGGCAGGACCTTGGCTGCCCCGACATCCTTCATGAAAAAGTTGTCTTGATACTCCTCGAATTCACATATCACCAACCCTTCTCGATTTGGAGCCGGGTGGATGGCACACCAAAGCCGAGTTTTGGGTTCGTATGGGAAAGTAAGGATCATTTGAAAAACGTCAAGCCGAGTTTCTTCCTTCATTGCATCGACATTGCTGAGAGCTTGCTTGACACGGACAGCCATCTCTTTCCGAACATCAGGCTTGAGGGCATCAAGAAAAGAGGTCAACGAGAATAATTGCTCAGGGCCATATCCAAGAACTTTGCGAGTATTCTCACTTGCAATTCTCACCTCAAGTTGTCCTTGGCCGTTATACTTCAAGCCTATCAGAGCTCCGAAGCTTTGGATGGCTCCTGGTGTGTGTATGGGCTCATCTTCGCATCGACGATAAGTAGACTTGCTTTTAGCTGTGTCTGCGATTGCGCCAGTGAGCACTCTGGGAGGGCCATCACCCAACGAGGAAACTATTCGCGATCTCTCCGAAACCTGTCGTTGCTCGCCACCATCGCCTGCCCCGTGTTCGCTTCCATGTCGAGGAGTTCGTAGACCATCATTAGAACGAGAAGTTCCCAAAGTTCCGTACGTTAAACGGTCGTTGACGAGATTCTAGGGTTCGATTTCAGCCGGTATCATTGTCATCAGGGCCTACTCGGAGCGTGTTTACCTCGCGTTCAGGGATCGCAGGTGAAAAGGGCCCCAAATTATTTGCATTACCCTGCAGATTGCGAATTGGGAATACTCGCTCCCCAGCAAATTCCCGAGACGGCAAAAATGCTCCTGTCCTCGAATCTTGATCGGACAGTTTTGACTTGCTTTTACGGTTGAGAAGCTGTCGCATTTCTGAGAATCTTTGAACCAGATTATTAGAAAAGAGTAAATTCCAGCAGAATGTTTTCCGCGATCTGAGGAAAACCGAAAAGAGAATAAGTTTAGGAGACCTTGTAAAGTAAGAAGCCCTCTTCTAACTACTTTCCACTATTCTGCCTATTCTGTACTAGTATCTACTAGTACCTACTAGTACAGAATCTAGTACTTCTAGTCACCGGCTGATTGACAGCAAGGATGGCACAGATTGTGGGTTTTAATTTGATAACCGGATTCGACTCGTTGCCTATTTCCTGATCTGGGCCCGGATAGGCTCGGATGGGCCATCCGAGCCGTTGGAACTATTCATTGCCTAGGCTATCCCAAAGTAGCCCTAGACTCCGCCCCCATGACCCGGCGAAGAATTGCTATCTACAGAGAAAAATGCGAATGTCAGACCTGCATGGTGAAGGTCGCACCTGGAGAATTCAAGCCATTGGCCACTATCTACGTAACGCGAGCTTGCTATCGCTCATACAAGCAGCAGTACTGCAGATCTCAAGTGTCTCAGGACGCCGCGGTTCGTAATAGTAGTTGATTGTTGGGACCGAGCGTTAGACAGCTCCACCATCGAGCTCAGCTCCAGATCCCAAGGTTTTAGTGTAACGACAACCCATTTCGAGGAACAGGCTTTTCGGCATATTAAGGCTGGAAAAAGGGGAAAGGTTCGTGGCGTGGAGTTTGATCCAATGAGATTACGAAGTCAATCCAATCCTGACATCCGGTCAATAATTTGTGATCTAGTACAATTCGATAAATTGATTCATCGAAATAGGCCGGTTGAGCTTGGGCTGGATCATGTTCTAGAGTTGCTCTCCCACTAGCCCCGTTATCGACCTAAAGGAGGATTTGTTTCAAGATTACCAATGATGAGATACTTTCATCCTCGTCACTATTAGGCGCGCGATGGACGAGATCCGTGACTTGATTCAGATAAAATCCTTTCGACTTGTCTCAAATTGCAGCTCTCCAAGAAGAGGAGGGGTTTTCTCATTCTCGAGGCTAATGAGGCCAATCCGTCGCCTACCGTCTCAAATCTTAGAATTCCTTTTGCGCTGCCTTTTCATAATCTTCCACAATCATGCTGGCGCCTTTCTCCCCAATTGCATACACGGTGGCCTGGAGATGAGCACTTATCTGCAACGGCATGATACTCGCGTCAACAACTCTGAGGCCGTCAACACCATAGACCCTCAGCCTTTCATCCACCACACCAGCTTGGCTTCCCAGCTTCCCGCCCATTGCACAAGTGCCGACTGGGTGCCAATCCGTAATCGTGTAGTTTCTGACAAAATCTTCCAGTATTTTGTCTTCGTTTGCGCTTTCTGATACGGGAGGGAAGACGCGCTTGACAATTATGCTCGAGAGTGGCTCCGTGGAACAGATCTTTGCGCCAAATTTCTGAGCCCCCACCATTATCTCGAAGTCCACCTTCCCGCCTTCGCCAGCATAATACTGTGGGTCTATTATTGGTTTATCGTCTGAAGTGACAGGCGTCGTGCCGCTACTGGGTGGGATGTGGATCGATCCTTTGGAGAAGGGATATTGTAGCATTTGAAGCATTGTAGCATATTTCTTTCCCGGTTCGCTCTTGAAATATGGGCTATAATTGCTGGTGTCGAAGTTGTATTCTATTTGACCTAATGGAGTTGGTGTGGTAAACTGTTTGGCTAATCTTTCGTCTCGAGGAGTGCTACTTGGTACACGGGAGGCGAGGGAGGATATTGTGGTGGTCGGGATAAAGTGGGGCAGAGGAAGGTAGCAGACGGATGAAGGAATACAAGTGAGGATTCCGGACTGAGACGTACTATATATCTCTTCGGC
>Ga0182030_10009024_pt1 | contig 20501 bp, 17 predicted proteins | sample 812S3MmetaG_FD_121299 | JGI IMG/M metagenome (GOLD analysis project Ga0182030, IMG submission 121299) | Permafrost microbial communities from Stordalen Mire, Sweden - 812S3M metaG (Illumina Assembly) | ecosystem: Environmental > Terrestrial > Soil > Wetlands > Permafrost | place: Sweden... | reverse complement strand
TCTGCTGTCCCCTGTCGCCTATTTCTTGTAACCGTGTCTGTCTGGAGTAATAGGTTGATTCGGAAAGCGGAGTCGTTGTTTCTTTGTCTAGAGTTCTCTCGTGCTCATGTGCTGCGCAATTAACCCAGGTGGATGAGCCGTCGGCATAATGTTCCTTTTTCCAGACAGGCACTCTGAGCTTGACCTGGTCGATTACGTACCGGCAGGCGTTAAAAGCGTCTGCTCGATGGGCGGCAGTCGCGCCGACCCAAACCGCCAGCTCGCCGACCAACAGATTCCCTACTCTGTGCTGACATGCAACATCGACGATTGGATATTTTTCCTGTGCTTCAGCAAGAATTTTTGCGCCTTCTTTTTCTGCAAGCGCAGCGAAACATTCGTATTCGAGACCTTGAACATCCTGCCCGTCGTTACGGTTGCGCACCCAGCCTTCAAATGTCGCGAGCGCGCCAGCACTGCCGTTGGCAAGCCTGCGGCTCAAACTGGTTGGTTCAATCGTTTCTTTGCTTATCGCGAACAATTAACCACCTGCCACGGGAGGAATGAAGACAACCGCATCGCCATCTTTCAGCAATGTGTCCCAGGGCTGAAACTCCTCGTTTACTGCAAGGTTCAGACGCTCTTGCCCGAGACTGAAGTGATGTTTTGTTTTTAGCTCGTCGAACAACTGTCTGGCTGTCGCCAGGTCAGTCTTTATCGTCTCTTGTGTCAAACCGCGTTCTTCACGCAGTAAAGCAAAGTACTGAATTTGAATTGTTTTTGTTTGATCATGCATGGCGAACACCTGGGCTTCATTTTCCCACAAGTGACGGCAACTCGCGCATTATTGTTATCTGTGACCTTCAGTTTTACGCCTATTCAACTCAGCCATGTAATTTTCTCGGGTGGTCAAGGAGCGCATTGATAGCATGCGGTCCAGGTAGATTAGTCCAGCTAAATGGTCGATTTCGTGCTGGAAAACTCGCGCCAGGTAGCCGGTAATTGTGCCCTCTTGTGACTGTCCATCCAGGTCATGATAGCGAATCTTTATCCAGCTGTAACGTGGCACCTGACCAAGGTAACCGGGAACGCTGAAGCATCCCTCCCAATCAAGAGTTGTTTCTTCTGAATGTTCGTAAATTTCAGCATTCAGGAGCACGTGCAAACCAGATTCCTCCCTGTCTGGAAACATCTCTGTTTTGCGCACTTCTGCCACGAAAATATCAGCGTCTATTCCCAGCTGATTAGCTGCCAGCCCTGCGCCCGCTAAAGCGCTTAACCCCGAAGTAAGCAACTGGCAATGTTCTTTTGCTGTTGAAAAATCGGTAACTGGTTTAACTTTGGTCCTGAGCAACGGCGCTCCAATTTTTTCAACTTCGATATTCATAACATGGTTTTCCCGGTGATTCCCCGACGACGCAGCTCGTTTCCAAAAACTGTCTTCTGATTGTCGACATAATCCAACCGCTTGTAAAGCTGTGCTAGGCGACCATGCTTATCATTTTCATAAAAGCCTCTGGTGGATCTGTTTAAGCAGTTGCTGAAATACCCTGAATGCAACCTTCGATGCCTGCAAAGCAGTGATAATGTCTATCCTCCCATATATTTGAAGCCTGACAGCACGGCTAGCGTTAGACAGATCAGTAGCATCGCAAAAATTCCACGCGAAGAGTCAAAGACAATTCTGTCTTTGTCGATTGTGTCAGCGTGCGCGTGGCTACTGGCAGTACTTGCATTGGCGCTCTTTTGAGCACCTTTCTTCGGAGTGGCGTTATGTGTATCGGCACTATATGTGGTGCCACTGGTGTTCTGATGTTCTCCTTTCCCGCCGATACCGTCTTTCTTTGACCGATCTTGTGTTGCGGAGGAATAGGCGGCGCTGTTTGCAGCGTTCTGACTGGAAGTGTGTGCGGTGCTTTTCGAGGTTGTACTTTGCGCGTCAGAGCTAAAACCGGACCCATGGGGAGGAGGTGTTCGCTTCGCTTCTGGCTTCTTCTGAGGTTCTCTTGCATCTTGTGTGCTTTGCGGATTCGGCTGTTCTTTTGTACTTTCTGTTTTCTGCGAATTCGGCGCACGTTGCGAACCCTGCGAACTCTGCGAACTCTGCGAACTCTGCGAACTCTGCGAACTCTGCGAACTCTGCGAACCCTGCGAACCCTGCGAGTTCATTGCTCGATTGTTTTGAAGGGGGCGTCGACAATCACAATCACCGACTAATTTGTGAGTCGCGCCTTTCAAATGAGCGAGAATGCGATCCCTGCGGTCGTTAAGCGCTATCATCTCGCGCTCGGCAATCTCTTTGCGTTTCTCTCCCGTGATTTGATCGGGGTGAAGCAGCGAAGCCAGCGTTCTATAGCGTTCATTCAATGTTGCGATTGAACATCCTGGCGTGAGGTCCATTTTCAAAAATAGGCAAAACAAATCGTTGTTCATGATCAGGCTCTCCTGAGAAAAAGCGTTCCTCACCAATCTCCATCGGTAAGTTGCTTCTATGAGATGCCGGCGACGGAGTCCTGGGACTGAGACCTTATGCGACTGCGTGCTTCGGCTAATGTTTTCTCGTTACTACACGAGATGGATCTGTAGACGTCGAAATAGCTGTTGTGTTTCCGCTATTTTTGATCTAAGGGTTGTTACTTTGGAGTTTCGATTCGACAAGTGTGGCTACGCTCATCGGAGGACGTGGGTCACCATCTGCGCGCTTGATCGAAGTAAGAGCTGGAATATTTACAGTTGTGGGGCTGTTGTTAAATTTATATGCCTCTGTACCGTAATTGAAAACGAATTTCTGAGGTTCATTTTCGAAAGCTTGGATTTGTGTAAGTGGCGTGTACAAGTCTCTCTCAATAGATTTGTTGTTGCCGGTTTCCGTCGCTTCAACCACACTTATCAGTTCGCCTTTTGCGTTGAAGAGACCGCCGCCAGACTCTCCTTTCTGGTTGACGCTCTGGGTTTGCCCGAGTGGACGATTATAATCAACACTCACGTCTGCTTTGTCTTGTGAGTTTAGCGTGGCGATTACCTTCTGGTATGCAGCTGCGTATGCATCGCCATTGCCTGTTGCGGTACCAAGACGGTTTAGTTCGGCCCTTTTTGAGCTCATTCCCATATATGTAGTGCCATTTGCCGAGATTGCGGAGTCCGCGCCGGCATGTCCCACACCGAAGACGAGGTCTCCAGGCACAGTGTCATCTGACTTGGCGATGTCTACATGAGGCAAGACACCTGGGGGCAGATTGTCGACTTTTAGGTAGGCCAGGTCTCGTATGTCATCCAGCTTCACCAACCGAGCGGCATACCAGGCGTCGTTGCTGCCCTGAACCATAATCTCGCCGTGTGCGTTCTCCACCCCGTGAGCGTCGGTCAATACGACCTGGTCCTGAGGCTTAAGACCAAGCTGCTGCATTTGAGCTGGGTCGAGATTTACGAGGTGACCAGATTCTGAAACGCTGGACGGATTAGCGGAAGTGCCAGTTAGAATGCGAACGCTAGATTCAATCGCACGTCGTACGTTCGCGTTGTTGGGGTCTAATTTTGCCGTCCCGCCCAGGTGAATGTCTTCCATTGCCGTTTCTTGTTACTTGAGGGTCGCTCTTTATTTATGGTATTTAATGAACGCTCCGTCGTCGATGGGGGAATTCCCATGGCTGTCATGATTAATTCTGAGTTTTGGCGGCTCGTACCCTCACTCGACTCTCTTGGGTTGGTAGGAAATTTGGAGACGCCGTTTGGCGGCCTGGAATCAATGAAGAAAAAAGTTTTTGTGTGTACCAAAGGTTCATCCTGTAAAAGCAGGGGTGGAGAGGATTTATTCCTTTATCTAAGAACATGTGCCGAGACCCCTCTCTATCAGGACCACTATAAAGTTAAGCGTTCCGACTGTCTTGGACTATGCAAACACGGGCCCGCGCTCTGGATAAAGAAGGATGGCATCAAATACGGTGCTGTGAATGAACTAATCGGCTCCTTGATTCTGGAGAATCATTTTCAGCACAAAAAACCTATGAAGGACCTCTTCTACAAGAAAAAGAAGAAGTAACTCAGCGATACATGTTTCACAAGCTTGAAGCATTGGACGGTTGATACGAGCGTTTGAATTGTGGAACAATTAGTTAGCGAGTTGGCTGCCTTTTCAAGAGAAATTATCAGCTGACGGCGGCAGCTAATATGTACTTTCCTGCTAATTTCTCAGTTAGAAAAAGGTCTTATGACGGTAGAACAAGAAGCTCGTGCGATGGCGGTTCTGACTGATTTGAAGCGGCGCAAGCTTCAAGGTGAACTCGATTTCGCTGGAAACGCCGAAATCCTTGAGAGAGTCAGGCTCTTTGAGAAAGAGAGCTTCGCTTACAATCGACCGGCAACGATCGCTGCTGCTAAGAATGAAGACATTGAACGGCTCGCTTTGCTGGACAATTTAACCGATCTCTACAATTACCGGACGGCTATCAAGGAATTGAAAGCAGAAATCAGTAGATCTGCCAGATATCAGCAACCAGTTTCACTGATACTTTTGATAATCGACAACATCGACATGATTAATCAGCAGTATGGTCGGCTGACCAATGACTCTGTCTTGCGTATTGTAGGCAACGTTTTGAAGAACTCGGTGCGTGAGCAAGACATTCCGATAAAATACGACGATCAAACATTCGGTGCCATCTTGCCGCAAACTCAGGCAGCACTAGCATCTTTTGTCGCTGAGCGAATTCGCACCAGAATTGGAAACCAGGCTATCTCTCACAATTGGCAAAACTTTTCGGTGACGGCCAGTCTTGGAGTAGCATCGTTTCCGGTGCACGCAAATTCACACGATAAGCTTATTGCGAGAGCGACAGAAGCGTTGCAATTTGCAAATCTTCGCGGTGGCGACCGCGTTTTCTGCGTTTAGTTCAAGATCATCAGGTGTTGGGTCAGGACGTACTGCCGTTAACAGCAGTAGACATTAAATTGAGCTGATTCGCGATGCTGCTGAATGCTGACGAAACTGCTCCAGAGAGATGTCCATTAGTAATTGAAAAACAAAGTGCCACCAGTATCGCGACGAATGCCAACATCGCGCCATATTCGCTGATGCCCTGCCCGCGCGCAGTCCTGCGACGTTTTCGACTTGGTAGTAAAAACATTCCGAGCAAACTCCCCCCCTGAAAAACAGGGCAATAACTAAGTAAAAAGTATCTTTGAATTTCTGCTCGGTAGCAACATTATAGCATTAGTTTGCGCTCATCCGTGCTGGGCGACGCGCAATTTAACTCGACGTTATATAGAAGTTGAGCCAAAAGTTAGCGTTAATTGTTTGGCTTTTCGAACGGGAGCGGGGGTAGATTTTAAGTTACTCTTGCTGAATACAGTTTCTCGGTTCTCCTTTTGAGATTCGAACTTTTTTGCAATTTGGACGGCCAACCGCTCGTAAGTCTCGGACTCGAAAAATAATTTGTATTTCTGCAGTAATTCTGGGCTGCGCATAACTTCTAACCAGTTCATAGTGTCTACCCAGACCCTGGAAGTGAATGGTGCGATTGACTGAACCAGTCGGTCAGGATCGCATGGAAGCAGCGGAGAGATCGATGCATAAACGGCGATGCCATTCTCAGAGAGCGTCTTCATTAGTTCGAGGCGCCGCATGATGCTTGGAGCTTTGGGTTCAAATTCCTGTCTGATTGAATCATCATCGGTCGGCAAAGATATACCAACAACCAGTCTTTCCCCGAAAGCACGAAGTAAGTCAATATCTTGAAGCATCAGATGTGAGCGGGTGTGCATGGTTAGTTGCTGGGGTGAGTAATTCAATAGCTCTTTCAGGCATGCTCGTGTCAGTCTGTATTTCAATTCTAGATACTGATAGGGATCGGTTGCTGAACTAAAGAAAATTCGACTGCCGAAGATTTTCGCTCTATCTTTTCTTATCAGGTCGGGCGCATTTACTTTTACGTTAATCCAAGATCCCCATTCGTTCACTTCGTGATTGCCAGGAAATTTTGGAACGTAGCAGTAAGAACATGCGAAAGCACAGCCTGCATATGGATTGATTGTGTAGTCGTAGTACGCTGAAAGAGACCCGAATTTTTGCGGGGTTAAAATAGACGCCGATCTGATTTCTTTAACCGTAGGCATATCTTTGTATGGTAGCACGAAAGATATATATTACCTACATTTGATTTCAAAGAAATTGATTGTCATACCAACAAGACCTCCGGAGCGCTATCCTTAGCAAAGCTTGTAAGTTGAACAGAGGTAGCAATAAATGACAACCCAGAACCAGCTGGAAAAAGAGGAGTCTCTCGCGGACTGGGAAAATCTCGTGAACGAGGGCAATAGCCTTTTTAGCGAAAAAAGGTACGCTCAATCTGAGCTGAGATTTGCTGCAGCCCTTCGCATTATCGAGAAAGCCACCACCGTAGAAGCTCTGTCAGGGTTAACCGATGAGCAAAGTTTCGAACGCAGGAGTAACCTGGCTAAGAGTCTCAATAACATGGCTGCCATTTATCATGCGCAGGGTAAGTTCTCGATGGCTGATGATTTATGGCAGCGCTGCCTCGTTCTGAAGCAAGAACTGTTCAGCCCGAAAGATATGGAAGTAGGAGTGGTGCTGCATAATCTGGCTGCCCTGGCCAGCGCTCGCAAAAACTATGAGAAGGCTGAGTCGTTATACAAAGAGGCTCGCGAAATCAAAGAGTTGCATCTGGGAATGTTGCACCCGGAATTGATTCCCTTGCTCGAAAATTATTCACTCTTGTTGCGAAAACAAAATCGAGACGGCGAGGCGCAGCAGTTAAAAGAACGTATTCTTGCAATACAGAGCAAATTGGGAAAATAAGAAGAAATAGAAGCCCGTGCTCGTAGATGATGGTGTTACAGGCGGTGCTGCGTTAAATAGCGCTCCTGCTCTTAACCAATACCGACCGTGAAGTAAATCGCTGTTCCGCGATCTGATTCGGCCCAGATACTTCCACCCAGTCGTTCCACACTATTTCTGGCCAGATACATCGATAGTCTCGAGCTGTAGCTGTCCATGTTGTGCTTGCCTTCGACGAATCCGACGAACATGTCGCTCAGTTCTGACTCGGCCAGCGCTGGTCCGGAACTCAGTACGCCGATGCGCATCTCCTGTCCTTTATAGACGCTCTCGACGCGAACGCGCCCTCCGGGACCTGTGATACTGATCATTTTTTCCAGCAATTGGACAACGATCCCCTGCAAAATTTCCTTGTCTACGTTCAGATTCGGCAGACCCGTTACACTCTTGTAATCGAGCCCAAGTTGCCGATCTCGAGCTAATGGTGCTACTTCTTCCAGGCAATCGGCGACAAGACGATTGACGACCACTTCCTGCCGCACTGGTTGCTGAGGCATCGGAGGCACGAAATTACTGTAGATCATGAGCAAGCTATCGATCACTCCAAGGAGATCGATGTAGTGCTCATGAAGCGCATCTAGAGGCTCCTTAATCGGCGGTGGAAGTTTTTTCGTGTTGCTGATTACAGTTTGCCAACCGCTTTCAGCCTGGATTAAAGGCGTGCGGATTGAGTCAGCAAGCATCGCCACGATTTCGGTTCGTAAATGTGATATTTCACTGCGCAACGATTTATCGCGAAGCACCATGATGTATCCCTGAATGCTGGCCTCATCATTTTCGATTGGCTGCAGGTGGGCTAAGACTGCTATGGCGGAGTCTTTGTGGAAGTTGTAGATTACTCCTTCCGGATAGAACTGGTTAATCAGTTCCGCCGGGTCGCCACCATGTATGGCAAAAGCCTGACCTTGCTTTATATCGCTGCGCTCTTCGCCCGGTTTCTTTACCAGATCGAAACAGGTTCTGCCGGCGATTTCGCCTTCGGTGGCTCCCATCCAGTTTAAGAATGTAGGATTCGCTCCAAGTACATTGCCGAATGGATCCAGAACAAGATAGCCTTCAGTCGAAACCATCAGGACTGCGTCTAATTTGCGTTGCAAGAAAATTGTCTGCCTGTTCGCAGCATTGATTTGTTTGGATAGTTCAGTGTTCTGTTTCGAATGCTGGCTTATCTGCTTGCTGAGGGTAGTGACCTGCTCTGTGCTTTCTTGATTCTCTTTGGAGCGAGTTTCATATTCATCTGATTGTTTATTCAGCTGCGCACGCGTACTTGCCAGAGATTTGCGCATGTTGGAAAGGGCAGTGTCGATTTGTTCGCCTAGCTCCAGCCACTCGCCTTCCTGACCTTCCAGTGGGGGCAACGCGCGTTTTGGCTGCATCAATTCCGAAACGCGGTACGTGATAATCCGCATCGGTTTTGTAATATTTCGGCCGATTGCACGTGCCATTAGTGCTGCAATCAATCCAACTACCAGAGCGAGAAGAATCGCTATGACTGTCATTGAGGCGGCATGCATTCTCAAGTCTTCGATAGGACTGCCAAACAATATGACGCCTTCGTTTGTTCTTGAGTTTGGATAGCTAGGTAAAGGAACCGCGCGCCACCATCTTCCTTCTGCGGCAAAACTTTCGGCGCTGCCTGTAATTGGCAACAAATATAGAAGCGGTCCACTGAGAGGTACGCTTGCTTGTGGCAGTCCGCTTGTGCCCTTCATTACCAGTTGATTGAGAAAACTAGAGCGCGCGAGATTCGGTGTCATGACAACCTCGACAGGTTTCCCCGCCCTTGCCAGAGGTACTACACCTACTCCAATGTCTTTATAGTCGGGGTTTTCTATCAGCCATTTGCTGGCCATTCCGGAAAGAAAGTTAGAACTAAGAGGTTGGCTGGCTGTCACCATTCCGATGAATTTTGAGCCGCTGCGTACAGCCACTACGCTGGTCAGGGTCAGCCTGCCCTCGTTGAAAGAAGCTATACCGGAGATGCCGCCGCCCTGTGCTTTACCGCTTTGTGATTTGATTACGTAGTCGAGCAGCGGGCTGTGCTCTGACCCTACGTCGCCGCCTTTTGGATTATCGGTGCTGTATAGCATTCGTCCGTTAGAGTCTAGTAGTGCCAGATCTCCCGGGTAACTTGTTTTTTTGACTACTGAAATAATCTGTTCGGCAGCTTGCTTGGGGTCATGATTTGTCAGAGCTGCCATCAAAACAGGGTCTGTGCACATTGTCGATGCCAGCGCTGCATTCGCTGACGCGATCATGCTTTTGTCTTCTTCGAATTTACGGGCCGCGCCGTCAGCGCGCATAGCAGCAAGCGACCGGCTCGACTGCATGTCGACCAGCACCCCGCTGAGCACTGTCGCTCCGGCCATCAAGGCTACAACGGTCAAAAATTGGAGGGTTAATTTGGTCCTGAATCCCAAGATTTAAACGTCTGAAAAGAGGCGTCCCACGAACACAAACAGTTTAGCGTTCTTTGCTTTTTCAGGGTTGATATTTGAATGTCCGAATTATTAGGCTTTGGGCGCTTCTTGCGTTTTTCTATATTCAGCTTGCACTTGAATTGCACGAATCAACTGATTTGGCCCACAAAAGCCGAGTTCAAGGGCTATTTGACCTAGCGGCTTATGTTCTTTGCCGCTTGCCTTGTCACCGCGCTGAATATTGAGCACTTCATCTAATTGATAGATTGTTATGTATCCAAGCTCAACTAATATCTGACCCAGCAGTGTACGGTTTTCAGGCTCTGCGCCCTTGGGTGGTTTTGTATTATCAGACGAGCGTGTCTTCATTTTTGACTCTTCTCAACTTAAAAGGCGAAACTTCCGGCAATCGATAAAAATTAGGATCGCTGGACACACCCGAAGGTTACAACTTATGGCTGCTGGGTTTCCCCTCTGACCAGGTTCGTTGGCCTCCGCCGCGCCCAACGATCTGATTTGCCATTATAGACCATGTCTGTTGTATGAGAGGACATTGTTGCGAGTCCTGAAATGAGGCAAATTCGCCAAAATCTCGAACAATTGCGGCTGTGGATGCTCCACAACAGTCTGAATTTAAGATGAATTCTCAAGCGAGCAGGGACAACTTGACGAAAGGCTGCATGTCAGGTGCTGAATTGTAATGTCATGAGCGTGAATGAAGATGGCACCACATGAGGTGGCACTTGTGATTTCGACTTGTCTGATAAAGACTACATCGGTCAGTCTTGTGTGCCGCTCGCGAAGTCAGGACCGCTGTCGGTCATGTTCCAGCGTAATAATTCTCTGCGCCATTCCAGGTCTGCCTGCGCTTCTTTGATCAGGCTAGCCAGCCCTTGAAAATCAGCGAATGAGAGGTCTATTGCTAGCCCCAGGTCAAATGTCAGTTTGACGCGTTCGCAGGTAGGAGTGCAAGCCATGCAAACCATGTGGTCCGGTCCGCATACTTCGAATAATTGATTTTCGTCGCATTGGAGAGGGTCTTTTTCCCAGTTCAAATAGTCTAGAAATTGTTGGTCTTCCAAACTTTGCTGAATCAGCAGCACCAGCGCTTGATACTGGATGTTGTTCAAGTAAAGAGTGACTTCTTGCCGGCGAAAATCAAGAGCGAATTCACCATTTTCTTTGTCTAGAAACAGGTCCGCGAAAGCATTTGCAAAGCTGATTTGATACGCAGTGCTGGTTTTCATTGAATGTACTTTCCCTCTGTCGAATTGCGCGAAGCTCTACCTTGCTCCGTCGGAATCGGACAGCCATTTTGCGATGTCTCTGGCGTGGTAGGTGATAATTAAATCGGCACCGGCGCGAACCAGACCTGTCAACATCTCGAGAACGACTTTACGTTCATCAATCCAACCATTTGCGGCGGCAGCTTTGACCATTGAATATTCACCTGACACATTATATGCCGCGATGGGCAATTTCGTTATCTCTCTGGCTTTGGAGATGATGTCGAGATAGGAAAGTGCCGGTTTGACCATGACGAAGTCGGCGCCTTCGGCGATATCAAGTTCGATTTCGCGAAGCGCTTCGCGTCCATTGGCCGGATCCATTTGATAACTCTTTCTGTCGCCGAACTGTGGGGCAGACTGAGCTGCTTCGCGGAATGGACCGTAAAGTGCTGATGCAAATTTCGCACTGTAAGCCATGATTGGTATATTCTGAAAACCTGCGTCGTCCAGTGCCTGACGGATCGCTGCCACGTGCCCGTCCATCATGTCTGATGGCGCGATGATATCGGCGCCGGCTTCAGCCTGTGAGACAGCCGTTTTGGCAATGATCTCGAGACTCGGATCGTTAAGGATTTCGCCGCCTTCGACGATACCGCAGTGTCCGTGGTCCATATACTCACACAGACAGGTGTCGGCAATAATCGTCAATTTTGGGAAGTGCTTTTTGATCTCCCGCGTTGCTACCTGTACGATGCCCTCTGGAAGCCAAGCTCCACTAGCTTGACTGTCTTTCTTCTCGGGAATACCGAACAACAATATCGCCGTGATGCCTTCGGCAACAAGCTCGGAAATCTCTTTAATTGCTTCGTCTACGGTCTGCTGATGGATACCTGGCATGGAGGAGATCGGCTTGCGCGTTCCGCTTCCCTCGATCAAAAACAGTGGATAGATGAGCTTTTCCACGCGTAGGTGAGACTCACGAACCATCGAACGCAAATTTTCAGTCGCTCTCAAGCGCCGTGTTCTTCCCGCTAAAGCCACTTTGCCTTCGGAAGCTTGCTTTGGTAGCGTTACGTCGTTGACCTTCATTATTGCCGCCTCGATTGCGCTGAAATGTTCAAGCTGAGCACTCAATCGGCGTTTTCGTGGCACGGATGCCTATACCGATAAAGAATACGAACTCACCCCTGAGTGTAATCTTTAAATATACAATGCTTGAGAGCAAGATTCTCGCCCCTGCTGCTGATGCAGTGTGGCTCAAGGCTGTTAGGTGAGGCGCAGATGCGCACCTTTGCAGCCTTTGAGCGCCACTGACCGAATTTGTTTCAAATTTATAATGCTGAGTACTCGCCTTCGCGCGTCAACGCTGGGCTACGGCATTGGGCGGAGTCTGTTTTCTAGCGGCCTCATCAAGTTTTTCCACTTTCATGCTGTCAAGCGCAATGCGAAGGTGCAGATCTGGTTAATTCCTTTATTGAGGCATCAAGCTGATTTTGCTTCAAAATCTTCCTTCAATAAGACGGCGCGATTTTTTTGCACCACAGCTTTGCTCCGAAGAGATAGGTTATCGGACCCTGATGCCGCATGTGATACCACATTCAGAATTTTCCTGCAAAGTCAAAACTGGATAGGCCTACGAGAATTATCCCCGTTCAGCTTTCATAGAAAAACGTAGATTCGACGAAGTAAAGCTGATAAGAGTTCCCGCCCTAATTTTGCGAGAAAGAAATTAACTGTTGCATTCTCCGAAAAGTCCAACAGGCTTGTTGGAAAGCGGATCTGAATCGCTTCTGTCAATCATTTATCAATCTCGACTGTAGTTAAAGTTTGTCGTTCTCGGGTAAGAGATACCTGTAGTGTGCGCATATCTATGGCGGGTAGTGCATTGTAAGCACGGTGAGCATTGCTCTCGAGTGCTGGGGTTCCCAAGTAAGGTCCGTGGCGATGACAGACAAGGTTAATGAAGGCGAACCTCCTATTGGAGATGAGTCTCAAATGGTGAAAGCAAGCGGACTGAATAATTCCGTGCTTGGAGGTTTCGCTCGAACTACTGCTAAGCGCTTTGCAGAGTACAAATCATCCGCTAAAGAAAATGAGGGTAAAAACGGCCCCGTGGCAACAGCTCCTTCGAACCGACATAGCCGGCACGACTGGCTGGAAAGACTATTTGATCTGTTCGGGCAATACGCTATTGAAGTGAATAAGCTGGTTGAGGACGAGCATCTGGTTACAACCTGTCATCGACCCAGTGAAGAGCCTTCCGATAATCCATTGATCAGTCCTATGCAAGGTTGTGTGTCGACCAAGTACTGGCAGCTTACTGTGCGACTCCAGGCTGATGGCATCGCAGGTTATCTGCTGCCTATGTCGATGGAAAAGACGTTTTTGCGTGACGAATCTTTATTCGAACGAATCTTTCTTATTGAATCTCCCGGCGATGAAAATGCTGCTGTCTGGTCGTTTGATAATAAGCCGACTGAGTTTTTCCAGCTTCCGGATCTGGCCAAAAGATTTTTTGGATCTTTAATTGAGATCGCGCGCATGGAAGATATCAGTGATTTTGATGCCGTGGCTGAGCAGTCTGCGGAGCAATACGCAGCGACGAACGCGCCTCCTGCGATTCCCGATCTTCCTCCCATTCCTGCTTTTGAAGTTGAAGATAGCGCTGCCGTCAATGAAGCTAAGTTCAAGGATTTACTTACTCATGCCAGCAATGTGGCTTCAAATGCGGTATCAGGTGCTACTGCTCTTGAACCAGCGGCTCATGATGCAAATGCCGAGCCGGCTCTTGATCTCATGAAACTGGAAGCCCAGGCTGAGTCTGTGCGAAAAACAAACAAAGCCAAGTCAGGATCCGGCGATTTAGCTACTAAGACTCTAGATAGTTATGCACTCCTGGATTTCGAAGATGCTGAAACTTATTATTCCGAATATCGCTTGACCCCAGCTTCGGAAGTACCGGTGCCACAGCCGGTGGAATCCTTATTTACTCGTGAATCGATGCCTCCACCTGACGTCGAAATCGATGCCACTTTTGAATCGGCAGCTGCACTTGCGGCACAGGAGCTTGCTATTGCTGAAGCTCAGAGACTGGCGGCTGAAAAAGCAGAATTGATGGCCGCTGCAGCTCTTGCAGAAGCCGAAATTGCTGAGGCTGATGCTGCAGAGGAAGCTGCCGCACTACAGAAGGAAGCGGAACTGGTCAGAGCTGCAGAGGAAGCGAGGGTGAGAGCCTTAAAGGCAAGAGCCGAAGAGGAAGCGAGAGCCGAAGCTGAAAAAGCGGAGCAAGCTGAACAAGCCAGAGCGCACCAAGCTAGAGTCGAGGAAGAAGCAAGAGTTGAAGCCGAAAGGGCTGAACAAGAAAGAGCAGAGGAAGAAGCTAGAGCCGAGGCGGAAAGAGCCGAACAAGCACGGGTAGAGGAAGAAACAAGAGCTGAAGCGGAAAGAGCAGAACAAGCAAGAGCTGAGGAAGAAGCAAGAGCCGAAGAAGCTACAAGAGCTGAAGAAGCGGCAAAAGCTGAAGCCGAAAGGGCAGAAGAAGAGCGAATCCAGGAAGAAGCGAAAGCTGAAGCTGAAAGAATAGAGCGCGCTAAAGTTGAGGCGGAAGCCCACTCTATGGCAGCAGGCGCCGAGCAAGCTCCTCGAGAAGCGGCTTCAAGTGCACAAACCGAAGCGGTTTCTGATACATCAATTGCTGATGATTTAGAACCTGTAATTTCACCTGTAAGCTGGGAATCGGCCCCTGTTTCATGGGAGCATGCAGAAGTGCCAGTCGAGTCCGTTGCTGAGCATTCACTAGAGGATGCAGCTAGCGATCATGCAGCTCTGAACAATCAACCGTTCCCGTTGTCTACACAGTCGGCTCCTCCGGGAGATGTTGCGCCTGGTGTAGCAGTCGGACCGATTACATCTGAAGAATCGTCTGAGTCTATCGAGCCTGTGATACCAACGCCTGTAATTACTCGAGTTACAATGCCTGCGCCTGTGGAGGCTGTGGCACCAGATCTGGTGCCGCCGTCGCATGATAGCGAACTGACATTCCCACGCGCCGAAGATGTTCATGCTTATCGCCGTGATGACAACCTTGATCTTTTGACACCGTCTGACGTCGATATGTCCGCTCAAGTATTGGATGATGAGCAGGACGATAGAGAGATTGCTGACGCTTTGCTTGCTGTTACCGAGGTCGAAGCGCCACCAATTAAGGAAAGCCTTACTCGTCGTGAACTATCGTCAGAAGTACAAAAGCTTGCGGCGAAACTGCAGCAGACTTCTTCGGATTTGATCGATACCTTCAGTCGTAAGGCGAAAGAGTTGAGCTCGCATGCCGCCAATAGCCAGGATATTCCAAAAGGTCCAAAACCACTCATCACTCCAGTGACGGCTTCCACCGATCAGCCAGTAGATCAGGACGGATGGCGTTTGTTTACTCCCGATCAGAGTGCATTGTTGGCGGCGGCGAATGAGCAGGCGCATGAGTCGGCAGGGACTTTTACAGACATTCCAGAAGATTCCGAATTCTTGCTTTCTGATTCTGAATCTGAGATTCAAGCTAGCGAAGTAACTGGTGTCCACGAGGAGCAACCTTTGGAAGCTACGCAGATTGCTTCTCCTGGTGACTCATCCAGCGAAGCTTATTATGCCCAACAAATGTCGACTGAGATGGCTGAAGCTGAAGAGTTGCATTCGACATTTATGCAAGCGGAAAAATTTGCCAACGACAATGCTGAAAGTGCTCCTGAGCCTTCATCCCCCTCATCCGAAGAAACGCCAAATGTAGAAATCGGTGAGCCGGAAGTTGAGGCTGTAATAGAGCCCACTAGTCTTTCACATGGTGAGGAGCAAAGCCCAAGCGTTGTGGATGAAACAGTAACCGCGGCTGTTCAGCCGGTTGAGACTTCTGGAATTACGACGGAATCTTCGGTTTCAGAGAAGCCCGCACACTTAGAGACCTTCAGGCGGCCAAGCCAGAAGGAATCGAAGAAATTCCATCCCTATTCTGTTTCCGCGGAAGCTGCAGAGCAGGAATCGAGCAAGTTCGCGCAAAAAGATTCTGGCGATCAAACCGCCGCGAAGAAGCCCAAGACATTCTTCGAATCTTTGCAGTCTACAGCCATACGGCGCCAGTCTTCCCAAGCCAACCAAAATAAAGAAACATCAAACAATCCTCAGGAGATAATCATGCCAAAGACGGATGAAATGAGTGTAGTTGCAGCAATCGAAATGATGCGGCACTCAGTAGAGCGAGAGCTTGAAAATGTTGCTGAAGTTGGTTCGCGGGCATTCCAAGATCAAGATATGGACACCGTCGAGCGCGCGATGAAGCGGACTCGCCGCATACGCGAATTCAAAGAACAGTTGCTGCCAGCACTGGAAGCCTGGAACACGCTCGGTCGTGAAGAGCCGTAAGATTCGTCTTATAGCTAAACTGGCTGATTTATCATAAACGTCGCAAAGTGGTCGAAGAAAGCTAAGATGTCAGGCTTGTATGGTGCGAAATCAGGCACCGTATCTAGTGCTGCGGTCATGTTTTTCATCCAGGCGTCACGTTCTGACTGTCCGATTTTAAAGGGCATATGTCGACCACGCATCCGCGGGTGGCCTCTCTCCTGGGAATATGTTTCCCGTCCTCCAAATCTTTGAATTAGAAATAAGGTGAGGTGCTGTTTAGGCTGCGTGAGGTCCGCTGGATACATCGGTCGAAGAATTAAATCCTTCTCGACTCTTGAATAAAATGCGTCCACCAATTGAAAAAAAGGCCGTTCTGATCCTACTTTTCCATAGATTTCGCTGATTGGATCTGGTGTTTGCATGCTGACCTTGATTTGATCGGGGCTCTATTTAAGCATTTCCTTCGAGCTGCTGTACTAAATCTCTCGCAGTGCCGGTGTTCGATGTTAATCTACCGTTTGGAAGGCGGAGCTTTTTACCGGTGCCGTCTGGCAGCAAGCCGTAGACGTGGTCTATTTCCTGCTGGTCCAATTGCTTTATCTGATGGTATTTCGTTCTATCACCATTGAGCAACTCTTCACGCTCTTTTTGTCCACGACGAAAAATTGCAAGTGAATCTGTCGGGTCTTGAATTGAGCTGTGACTTTCCTTTTTGCATTTACTTAAGCTGTTTTGCGCCAGTGCGTGGACAAAATATTTCGCAATATCGTGTACTAAATAATTTCCTTGCTTCATTGATTGGGCAAGCACCAAAATGACGGATGCTTCATCGTTTGGCCGGGCGAGAATAATCGGGTTTGTTTGTTTTCCGCTTAGCGACAGAAAGCAGATGCGTAAAGGCTTTCCGGAAAGACTTAAGTGTGCGGGGTCGGAAACAGACAATGCTTCACCGGCGGCATCAAGTTCTAAAATTCCTGGCTGTCTGAGCTGAAGCGTCAATTTGTCTGGTGGCAATGCCCCCGACGCTGCTCGTATTTCGGGTGCCTCCAATATATCGTCGTCTATTATTGTGGTGAATTTGACACTAAATTTTGCAGTAAGTAATTTCTGCAGATCGCAAGCCGCCATTTTAAGACTTGCTTCCGCGTCTGCCAGACCTTTATCTGTTGCATCGAACGTAAATAGAGAAAGCTCTCGGCCATTAACGGTCTTGAAGTATTCGAGCGCATTTTGTTCTGCCCGCACCTCGATTCCAAAGGTTTCAATCAGAATGTTTATTCGTGCTTTTTGATAAACAGTGAGTGACTTTACTTTGTCTCCCATAATCTGAAGTGGACGTTTGTCTGTTACCTCGCTTCCGTTCCCCATGTCTATTGCAAAAGGCATATCTTTTTCGCGAGTCAGTCGAAGCGCTTTGTAGGCGACTTGTTCTTCCACTTTTCTGGCAAGAGCAGTGTCTTTGCTATCGTCATCCTGGTCGAGATCTTCGTCGTTGGACATTCCAGTTGCATCCCTTCGCGTTTAAAGAGGCAATAACTTGAGTGTTATAAGGCTACTATAATTGTGTGGAATGGCTCAGGGCAAACTGATATTAAACCTGTTCTTCTAAAACGTTGTCTCTTGTCCTGGTTGCTCATCGCTGCGACTCTTTTGGGCTGTCTTATAACGAACCTTCCTTCATTCGCAGATGTCGAGTACTGCGATGTCTATGTCGGCACGCGGAAAGTCTTTGGTGTGAGTAATTCCCGCGTGCTCTCAGCTGTGGAGCGAGGCGAAGAGATTAACGAGCGGATCAAGAGAATTTCCAAGGACCCGGCGCTTGACCTGTCGAAATTGTCAGTTCGGTCTGGATTGGATGGCGTTCCTATGATCATGTTGGGGAACCTTCCGGTTTGCGAAGTGACCTCTGATGATGCCGCACCTTCCGGCGAGAGTCCACAGTTCGTCGCAAATGAGTGGCTGGTGAGATTGCGCTCCAGGCTAGAGGAAGAGCGCAAGGTTTCGAACCATGGTGCCGCACAGTCGACCACGAATGCCTCTCCCCACGGCGAAAGTGAAGGGACCACGCTCGGTGAGCATTCGGTGCTTCTCTTATTCGTCGAAATAGCTGTCCTGTTGTTCGCATCACTGGCTTTCGGCGAGCTAATGGTGCGTCTTGGGCAGCCTGCAATCATCGGACAGTGTTTTGCTGGAGTGATGCTCGGGCAGACAGTTTTCGGTAACTTTTTTCCAGATCTCTCAGCACTCGTGTTCCCTCAAGACAACTTGCAATCGAAACTGATATCGGTTGTTAGCTGGATCGGTGTTTCTTTCATTCTCATGCTTACAGGCATGGAAACCGACGTCTCCATGCTCAAACGATTGGGTAAGCCAGCTTTATATTTCGCATTGATCGGACTGTTTGTTCCGTTGTTAGCCGGTGGTGGCATTTCATTGCTCTTGCCGGGCATGCTTATGCAAGATACTCATCAAAAGCTAGCTTTTGCTGTTTTTGTCGGCACGGTTTTTGCTGCTAGCTCTGTGCCGGTAGTGGCGCAGGTGCTCATAGATCTTAAAATGCTCAAGCATGATATTGGTCAGCTGGTGCTTTCAGCTTCACTTTCTCATGACCTTTTGAGTTGCCTGCTTCTTGCTGTAATAGCTGTTCTCGCCGGAAGCGGTAAAGAAGCTCATGGTAACCCGATTGCCACTGCGACGATCGGCACAGTATGTTTTCTGCTTGTCATGTATTTTGGTCGCCCATTCTTTTTCTTTATTTTGCGTGGCGTAAATGACAAGGTTTCCACAGCGGATGGATTGATCACTGCCATAATAGTGCTTTTACTTTCATGCGCTGCCGTCACTCAAGCTCTCGGTGTTCATATAGTGCTGGGCGCTTTTGCAGCGGGAGTCATTCTTTCGCAAACGCCGGTCGTGAATACGAAGGTTGTTCGTCCACTTGAAATTATGACGATGGGATTTTTTGCTCCCATATTTTTCGCCTCTGCCGGGTTGAACGTAAATCTAAGTTGTTTGCTCGATCCAACGCTGGCTATCGTTACCATGTTGCTTTCGCTGGCAGCTGTTGCCAGCAAGCTCGGCTCTTGTTATTGGGCCGGCAAGCTGGCTGGCATGGGAGTCTGGGAATCTCTTGCGGTCGGTGCGGGTACGAACACCAAGGGCTCCATGGGTTTGATCCTCGCAATATTAGGATATTCATTGCACATCATCAGCATTGAAATGTTCGCGATGGTGATATTCGTGTCTCTTTTCACAACGGCTGTTTCTCCGGGGTTGATGAAATATACGCTTTCGAAAATCAAATTTTCAGATGAGGAAAATCAACGAATTGCTAAGGAGGAAAGGCTCTCCAGAACAATTCTTCGTTCGGTCAGGCGCGTGCTGTGGCCGACCTCCGGACGTCTTCGTAATCAATTCATTTGTAAGTTGCTAAATAGTATCGGGCAAAAGCAAGTGCTTGAAACGGTCTTGCTATGGGTTAATCCGGCACGCAGCGACGCTCAAAAACCATTTGCACAATTTGCGAAAATTCTTGATAGGAAACACATTGGCGTGCTGCAAAGAATTGCACATTCGGATAACCCTGCTGAAGCGATTGCAGATGAAGCAAATCGAGGCTATGACTTGCTGGTGATGGCAACAGATAAGCCTGCGGCGAATGTGGACTATGTTTTTGGCAAGATCGTCGATGATGTCATACTCAATACAGCAGCTCGAGTTCTTGTTGTTTTCGAACCAGACGAAAAATCCGAACGAGAAATAAAGAAGGTGCTCGTGCCAGTCACCGGCAGTGAGCTTTCGATCAGTGCCGGCGAGTTTGGTATGTCACTCGCGCAGTCGTTAAATGCAAAAGTTACTTGTTTGTGTATCGCAGAGTCTGATGCTCACGAGCTTTACAGCGACAAAACGCGCAGCGGAGAAAAGATCCAAACCAATATAACGCAGGAAATCGAAGGCACGCTCGCCGAGCTTGGAAAGGCTTTAGATGTTGAGTTTGAAGCCTTGCTGGTGAATTCTACTGCGCATCCTGCTCAAGCTATTATCCTGACTGCGCAGCAGCAGGGAACGGATCTAATAGTGCTTGGTGCCGAACCGAAGCTTGGAAGAAGTCTTTTCCTCGGGCACACGATAAATTTCATTTTGCGCAATGCACCATGCGCGGTGGCTGTTTTAAAAATGCATTCGTAGTATTTTGTCAGATATCGTTGCTACTGGACGAATCGTGCATCGTATGCCGATTTCCGAAAAGGAGCCAGAAGTATGGTTTCGCCCAGCAATAACCCGTTCGGGTGATTGGCAATTGCTCATTATGAGCAACATTCTTGTGCGGAAATAAAACCCGGAGTTTAACCTGGCTAATACATTATTCATAGTAAGCTTGCTTTTTGAGAATTGTGATTGGAAAAAGTCTAATATAGGAGATTGCCATGTCGAGTAGGCTTAGCCTTAAAAATTCGTGTGCGGCACTACTTGGAGTGGTGCTGTCACTGGTGAGTTTAGTTGCGCCAGCTGTCGCAGCGGAAGAAAAAATGTTGTTTTTTGGTGTTCAATATCCTGCTTCTTTTACCCAGGTGACTGCCTTTCCGGCCGACGAGCCTTATGAATCGCCAAAGGCTATGCCGAAGAAAG
>Ga0182030_10009021_pt1 | contig 20502 bp, 13 predicted proteins | sample 812S3MmetaG_FD_121299 | JGI IMG/M metagenome (GOLD analysis project Ga0182030, IMG submission 121299) | Permafrost microbial communities from Stordalen Mire, Sweden - 812S3M metaG (Illumina Assembly) | ecosystem: Environmental > Terrestrial > Soil > Wetlands > Permafrost | place: Sweden... | reverse complement strand
GGTCTGCGCATAGCTCGGGAGTTGCTTGTCGACATCAATGAACTGGGGCTACCTGCCGGATGCGAATATCTCGACATGATCACACCGCAATATATAGCGGATATGGTCAGCTGGGGCGCCGTTGGAGCCCGAACTACAGAGTCGCAGTCGCATAGAGAACTGGCATCAGGTTTGTCCTGCCCGGTCGGTTTCAAAAACGGAACCGATGGCAATATCAAAATTGCAATCGACGCAATTAAAGCGGCATCTCAACCGCATCACTTTTTGTCTGTCACTAAAGGTGGACACTCCGCAATTGTTTCGACGAATGGTAATGACGATTGCCACATAATCTTGCGTGGTGGCAAGTCGCCAAATTACGATTCTAAGAGTGTCGAAGCAGCATGTCTTGAAATGAGCAAAGCAGGACTTCCTGAGAAGCTCATGATTGACGCCAGCCACGCCAACAGCGGCAAAAAAGCCGAAAATCAGATCAAAGTTTGCGATGACATCGCGGGTCAAATTGAGCGAGGCAACACGAACATAATTGGCGTGATGATCGAAAGCCACCTGATTGCTGGAAGGCAAGATCTGATACCAGACAAACCGCTAACGTATGGACAGAGCATTACAGATGCTTGCATCAGTTGGGAAAGTACAGTCGAAGTGCTGGAGAGACTCGCCAACTCTATTCGCGGACGCCGCAATTTACTGCTGACGCACGCAGGCGACGGCACAGCCGTTGCGACTTAGTAGTCTAATTTATACAACCACTTTCCCCAGACCTTTCTGGCGGCCGTTTAACATCTTCTGATTGGCACTGTTCAACAGGTCTGCGACGTTGTCTCCATCGTGTGGAAAGTTTGCTAATCCCGCACTGAAAGACGATTTAAAGTGTCCATAAGCGACGCTCGAGAATCGAAGATCCTCGAACTGCTTCAATATCTTATCTATCACATAAAGCAGCGTGTCTTTAGACACCCCAAGACAGGCGACGGCAAAGGCTTCCTCGCCAAGCCGACCACGCAGATCTTCTGCCCTGAAATGAGATTGCAATATATGTCCCAGCCCTAATAGGGCTTGCTCCGCTGACATCATGCTGTGCAAAATTCCAAGACTGAGAAAATCATCGATTGTGATCAGACAGATAGACAGCTCCTGCTTTGTAGTTTTAGCTACCTCAATTTTTTCAGCGAGACTGGTGAAAAATCGCTTTCGCGAAAGCAAACCGGCAGCATCGGCACCAGCGTCAACATGCAAGTTTAGTTTGTCGACCTGTCCATGTACGCGAGCAAGCAATTCCGCTGCCATCACTGGCTTGCTGAGAAAATCGTTACCGCCAGCCTGGAAAGCCGCGGCTCTACCCTCGGCGGTGCTTTTCGAAGTCAAGAAAATTATTGGCAGGCTGCTGAATTGATCGCTGTGACGAATCATGCGGCATACGTCGTATCCACTCAAACCTGGCATCATAACGTCGAGTATGACCAGATCGGGTTGGAATTCTTGCAACATCTCCATAATTCTTATGGGAGCCGCGAGGGTATCGACGACCATATCTTCGCCACTAAGTATAGTGGCTACGAACCCTGATAGTTTATCGTCATCGTCGACCACGAGAACCCTTGGCTTACGAGACTGGCCGATTGTCTGCAATGCACCGATGGTGTGACTGAGATTCTCTGACGACAGCGTCTGGCCGATTACTTGAGAGACACCGTAATACAGAATGTCCATGGCAGAAGGTCGCGATTTGGCATCACATATGATACCGACAGGGATCAACTGATTCACTTCAACCGACCTGATCTCTTCAATCAACTGCAGCAGGCGATCAGGTTTGTCGAAGGTCAAGTCGACGATCAAAGAGTCGAATTTTGTCTTCTTGACCTTATTTAGAGCACCGGCAGGATTGTCACTGACAATGATATTCACGTCGTTTTTGTCGCGCACATATTCGGTATGGGGAGCAAATTTACTTTCGGCGCCTATCAATAGCACTTGTGACGAAGGCGTCGAATCCATATCGCCTTCTACGAAATCCTCAAGCGCAGTGTGCACCAGCCTCTCACCGTCACCCAGCGCTCGAAACGTTTCATTCCACAAGACTTCTTGCAGGGTGTCTTCTGGGTCAAAAGCACGCAAGTAGCCTTCAATGCGTTTGGCCGTTTCGCCGACGGCCGTGAAACCGAATGTGCCGGCTGAACCTGCAATACGATGACTCGCCTGTAGCCCTTCAGCAAGAGCCAATCGATTATTTGGCTCTTGCTGAGCCGCTTGAACCAGCCTGGCAAGATTCTGCCATTCGCTTAGCAATTGCTTCAGATAACCAGCCCTCGCTGACCGCAACTGCTTCTCTACATTCATCTTCATCTTGAACTGCCGTAATTGAGCCAACAGTTCTTCATCATTGGTCGCGCTATTCGCCACATGCTCGAGATCGGCAAGGGTTTGTTTTGAGATATTATTTTTGTCGCCGATTAGCTGGTCCAGCAGAATCATCGCCTCATCGTTGGCTGCCATAGATCTCTCATCTGCTTGATCTGAGAGAGATTGTACAATCTGACGAGGAAGAAGAGGTTCTATCTGTTGAATGAATAAATTTGGCACAATGGGCTTGTTTAAAATGAGCGAAACCTTGAGAATGTTTCTCAGCCAGTTGAATGTTTTGGCATCACACCAGCTTGCGGATATGAACACGATCGGAAATTGCCGACCCTGGTCTCTCATTTGAGTTATCCAGCTGACACCATCGGTGCCACCAGGAAGGCGATAATCAACGATGACCAGCAGCGGTTCTACACTAGCAAGTATGCTAGAAGCTTCCTGTGCAGACTTGGCTTCGAGAACAGTAAAACCTCGGGGCTTTAAAATTGCGATCATCGACTCGCGGAAGGCATCATCATCATCAAGTACGACGATTGTGTGGTTGGCTGCCATTTTAAATGAACTCCTTGGAATAAAAAAACGAATGTTGATTGTCTGTATTAATGCAACTCTAATGCGCCGGAGTTGCTTTCAAAGCTATTAAACTGTGTCTAGAAAATGCTAGTTGCCCTTTTTCTCCTTAATTACGATACCGCGCACTAATGAAAATCTCGTGAAAGCGGCAGTCAAGATGCCACTGTAGAAGGCTTTTTCACTGGCAATTCGAACCAGAATACCGACCCTTCTCCGACTTTACTTTCCAAACCGATTCTTCCTCCATGCAGCTCTACGATTTTCTTGCATATAGCCAAACCAAGACCTGTGCCAGGCGGTCGGTTTTCTCCGACACTCAATTGCTGAAACATGCCGAATAGCAGATGAATTTGGTCTTCAGGAATGCCCTGTCCCGTATCAGTAACAGAGATTTTCATAAAGTCATGCTCATGCACAACCGAGATCTTGATTGTGGAACCTTTTGGCGAAAATTTTATTGCGTTTGACAACAGATTGTACAGAACTTGAGTCAAACGGTCTCGATCACCCATAACAACAGCTGGTGCGTCTATTGAAACATCGATGGTCAGGTCGCTTTGAGCAATTATTGCATCGAGTCCCGTGACACTATGATCGATCAGATCAGCCAGGTTTACTTCGACGACTTTCAACTCGAAATTACCGTCTTCCATTTTTTTGACGTCTAATATATCGTTGATAAGCCGGACCAGGCGATCGGACTCCGATCTGCCAACAGATACCAGCTGCATAGCTTTCGTGGACAAATCGCCTGCGATACCACCTTCGAGCAAACCAAGCGACGCTTTAATCGATGTGAGTGGGGTTCGCAGCTCATGTGAGACCGTAGAGTAGAATTCGCTCAAACGCTTTTCGGTGCTCTTTCGCTCGGTTATGTCGTTCATCACGACAACGCCACCAATAAGTTCACCACTTTCATCGCATAATCGCCTGGCGGTGGCACTTAACCAGACGCCCTCTTCACCAGACAAAGGCTGCAAGAAGATCTCAACGTTATCTACAGGATCACCACGCATCGCTCGGAGCAAAGGCAAATCTTCCATTTGCAAGGCAGTTCGACTGTCTGCTGCGTAGTATTTGAAAAGTTTTGTCAAATCAGAAATATTGTTTTCGTCTGCCGCGTTGTGCATTCGTTTGGCTGCTTGATTGATAAGTAGAAATTTGCCAGTCAAATCGGCAACGATCACGCCTTCGGCCATGGTGTTGATGATCGCATTGAGCCTCGCCTCACTTGTGACCAGGTGCATTTCTGTGCGCTTCCTCTGTACAAACTCACCGATTTGATTGCTTGTGGACGCAACCAGTGTCAAGAGCTGCTCATCGGGCTCCCTTAATTCCTTTCCAAAGAATTCAATTACACCCAAGACCCTTTGCGATTGAATGATAGGAAACGCAAAGGCGCTTTTCATTTTTGCCTTTTCGAGCTGTGCGCCTCTCAAAACGAGATCGGGCTTTTCAGTTATGTTGTGGATATAGAGAGCATCTCTCATTTTCCAGACTCGGCCTGGAATACCTTCATTCATCATGTACGTTTGGTGTTTGCAAACTTGATCCAGCTCATCGAATTCAGAACCAGGAGGATGCTGCACCAACACACATTCCATCACAGATTTGACAGGATTGATCAGCCACACAGATCCGGCTTCCACTTCGAAACATTGACATAAAGTAGCAAGGATTTTTGGCAGCGCTTCATCGACAGAACTTGCATCTTGCAATATCAAAGTAATTGCATGTTGCGCGTTTAATCGACGCTCAAGCAGGTTGCGCTCTGTTACATCTCGGAAGGTAACTACAGCACCAACTCTCTCTCCCCGGCGCATAACTGGTGAGCTAACTATCTGAACGGGGAAATTAGTTCCATCTTTGTGACGAAATACATCATCTGTGATCTGCACTTCATCATTGAAGTTGGTGGCATTAACGAATGAGCACTCACGAGGATGATTAGCATTAACATCATGAAGTATCTCGTGGATGTTCTTGCCGTTAACTTCAAGAAAAGAGTAGCCGACTAATTTTTCGAAAGTGGCGTTGACGAAACTTATGGCACCAGATTGGTCCACTTGAAATAATCCCTCGCCCATACTCGAGATCGTGCCATCAAGCCGGTTTTGCATTTTTTCCATGGCTCGAATAATCGTTCGAATTTGCTCGATTGCCGGACGAAAAATGAAAAAACCAAGGAGCAACAAACACAATAAGGTTGCAAGCAAAAGAGAAATTTCAGTCTGAGCAAGGTCATCGCTTTGACGACCGCATGCTTGTACTATCTCGGTAAGAATGTTTTCGAGGCTTGCCAGAACAATTGGTTCTTCAGCAAGTATTTTTTCAGTGTAACGTGAGATCGTCTTCTCATGCTTTAAGTCAAATGGCTCGGCTCGTTGCCTGGCAATCAGTGCACGCGCATTTTTGATCATAGCCTCGTAAGACGGCTCGAGCTTGGTAAACAGCGAATGCATATGAGGCCAATACTGTTGCGTGACGACCACGTTATCAGCCCCAAATAACAATGACTCGTGTTCGAGAGAACATTGCTTCACGGCAAAATCTAATTCTCGAGTGTAGCGCGCAGCCATTTGCTCGTTATCCGCAAAGTCGATCGCCAGGGCGCACTTCGCGATTCTTTGTGAAAATGCGCGCTTCCTGCCAGCCATATTTATAATTCTGGCGTCACCACTGTTCTTGAAAATACTTTGTTGGACAATAACTTGCCCACCAATTAAAAGCAGAGCAATCCCGGACAGCGCAAAAACGTAAAGCCTTGTTAAAAGGCTCGCTGAATAATCAGCTGTTTCGGTTTGAGAACTACTCGTAGCGGTGTTTATGGACATCTATCTCTATATGCCCGCATTTCCGGTTCGCTATTTTCCGCCTAGTCCCTTCAAAGCATCCTTAACGGCCTGCGCATTCGATCCGGTAGGCGCCAACTTCAAATACAGATTGTATTCACGAATGGCATCGAGCTTCTTCTTCTGCGCTTCGTATACTGTGCCGAGATAATAGTGCGCATCAGCGTTCTTAGGATCCATCTGAATCGCTCGGAGATAGCATGTTTGAGCCTTAGCCAGATTGTTCTGAGCCTGATATGCAGTACCGAGATAACCCAGCGTTGTTGGATCTTCATACAGCTTGAGAGCGGCTTCGTAGTCTGCAATTGAGCCTGGAAGATCAGGGGTTGCTGCTGTCTGCTTAGCGATTGCGGCGTCAACCAGAGGTTGCGCTTTGGCTTGCATGACCTGCTTGATCACTGATTTGTAAGCAGGTTCTTTCGGATTCATCGCAGCGGCCTTTTTGTAATTCTCGAGCGCGCCATCGAAGTCGCCCTTCGCCTGAAATGCCGTGCCCATACCGTAATAGTAGGACGCTTCATTCGGGGCGGCAGCTATAGCTTTTTTGTACGAGGCAATCGCTTCATCGTACTTGGTAGCTTGTTGCAGCTTGACGGCTTCGTCGTATGCACCCTGTGCATCAGCAGATTTCTTCGATTCGGCCTGCGTCACGATTTTCTGCACTTTACCTGGATCGAGTTTGAGAGTGCTGTAACGTTGTTGCGCCTGCACTGCATATGTTCCTTTTGGAGCCTGCTGCAGATATTTAGTGTAATCATCAACTGCGCGTGCACCTTGATTCGCATTTTCATCGAGCAGACCAATGAAGTACCAGTTATCAACTTCGCCCTTTGGATCAAGCTTAACTGCCTGAGCATAAGACGCTTTTGCACTATTGAAGTCTTCACTCGCCTGCTGCGCACCACCAAGGTTTGTCCAACCGTGAGCGTTGTTTGGATCAATTGCAAGAGCTTGCTTATACAGAGCTATAGCTGCAGGAAGATCTCCAGCCTGGTGCTTAGCAACAGCCTGGTCCATGATAGGCGCCGACTGCGCCCCAAGCGCTTGCACCCGCGTATCTTTGTACTGCTTGTTATTTGGAGCAATCGAGATTGCTTTGTCGTAGCATTTAATTGCGTTAGCAACATCACCTTTAGCCTGGAACGCTGTTCCTTTCGAATACCAGTATCCATCGTTATTTGGATCGGCACCGATAGCTATGTCGTATTGCGCGAGTGCATCATCAAACTTGCTTGCTTGCTGTAATTTGACTGCATTCTCGAAGGCTTCAGCAGATGTACGCTGGCGTTTTTGTTCGGCCTGCGTGGCTAACTTCGCAGTCGCACCAGGATTCTTCAACAACGCGGCGATACGTTCTTTCGCAGCTTGAACATATTGTCCGGACGGTGCTTCTTTTACGTATTGCTTGTATTTTTCAACAGCCTGAGCGGCCTGACCGAAGTTTTCGTTGATCACGGCACCAAGGTACAGGTCACCAACTTCGCCTTTGGGATCCGCCTTATAACCAGCAGCGTACTCGCCACCAGCATTCTGGAAATCATCGCTTTGCTGCAAGGCCGTACCTAGATCGGTATGAGCGCGAGCCGCATTAGGAGCCATTTGTAGCACCTGGCGGTAAATTGCAATAGCGCCCGGCAAGTCGCCTGCAGTTTGCTTCTTAACGCCTTCGTCAATCAATGGATCAGCCTGCAGACCGACTGCAGAAGCCAGAGCTTTTTTGAAATCTGCGTTCGCTGGTTCCATACTTACAGCCTTTTGATACTGCGCAACGGCGTCTCCAATCTGATTTGCAGCTTGATAGCATGTGCCCAAGCTGTAGACATAGTCGGCATTTCTCGGTTGCAGACCTATCGCCTTTTGATAGGCTGCTATAGCATCAGGATATTTTCCAGCACTCTGCAAACCTACAGCCTGTGTGTACGCATCGTCGGCTTGCTTGATAGCAGCAATTTCTGCCTCGGACTTGATCTTCTGAACGTCGCTTACGTTCTTATTCAATGCTGTGAGTCGTTCTTTCGCAGTTTTGGCGTATGTTCCATTCGGAGCCTGGTTCAGGTACTTGAGATAATCGCTTATCGCTGCTTGACCGCGATTGTTGTTCTCTTCGATAGTACCGAGCAAGTAAAGACAGTCAACCTGTGCCTTCGAGTCAACATCGTAAGCTTTCTGATATGCCTGCTGTGCAGCTTGATAATTTTGAATCGAATAATATGCGCTGGCTAAGTTGTACCAGACAGCAGCATTCCCCGGCTGCAGTTGCAACGCCTGCATGTAGCCGGCAATGGCACCATTGTAATCTTTGGCCGCGTGCATTTTAACAGCAGCAGCGACAATTGGTTTCGCCTTAGCATCAATTGCATTGACGATCGCTTTTTGATAATCAGCATTCTTCGGATCGAGACCAGCAGCTATCTTGTACTCGGCGATTGCACTATCGAAATCTCCCTTAGCCTGATACGTAGCACCAAGGTCAAAGTGAGTTGCAGGGTCTTTGGGATTTAAAGCCAAAACAGCTTTGTATTTGGCAATCGCATCGTCGTACTTGCCTTGCTTGAATAAGTCGCCACCGGCTTTGTAGTTCGCATCGATAGATTCGTCCTGCGCACCAGTATTTGCAGTTTGTACGCCTTGCTGTGCATCTTTGTTGGCTGGATTAAACTTCAAAGCCTGCTTGTAACACATCACTGCGTTTTGCCATTGCTTCATTGCCTGATAGAGAGTTCCCAAATCTACCCAAACGGCATCGTTCTGAGGATCGATTTGCAAAGCTCTTTTGTATGCATCTTCTGCAGCTGGATAATTCTTTCTAGACTGATTGTCAACACCATTGTTGATGTATTTGTTGAGAGTCGCTTCTTTTTGCGCTGCACCGAGACCATTCAAAAGTCTTAAAGCAACTGCATTTTGACGACCAGGGGAAAGCTGAATTGCTAACTTGTATTCTTTCTCTGCCTGACTGAAATCGCCGCGGAATTGAAGCGCTTGACCCAAACCAATATGGTTTTCCGGCGCCATCGGATTCTCTTTCAACGCTGTATCCCAGCCAACAAAGAGGGCATCGAGAACATCCGGATCATCCGGCTTCAATGCAAGTGCTTTACCGAAGCAGGCGATCGCATTTGGAACATCTTTCTTAGCCATATAGGCTTGTCCCATCTTCACTTCGATTTCTGCGCTATCCTGCAATTTCGCAGCTAGCTTATATTGTTCAATTGCGGAATCGTTATCGTCTCTAACCCGGAAGATGTTGCCCATTTCCGTACGAAGCTTCGGGTCGTCTTTGATTTTGCAAGCTTCACCGTACTCGATTATGGCGCCGATGAAGTCGCTTGAAAGTTGCGCTTCTTTACCCAGCGCTTTTCTGTCGGCAAAACTCTTAGGGTCTTTGCCCATCATGACAATAATGCCATTGACATTTTGCAATGTGGTGGCATTACTTGGATCTAAGAACAGCGCTTGATGGAACTCGCTCAGCGCTTTTTTAGGATCGTTGCGATTTTGCAGACCGTAATTGTTGTGAGCTATCGCGAGATTTTGTCTGGCAAGTTTGTAACTCGGGTCTATCTTGAGAGCAGCCTGAAACTTTTGAATAGCTAATGGAAAATTGTTCGAGTTGAGAGCCTTTACAGCCTCGTTGTTGAGCGATATAACGGCCGGTGGTTCGTCAGCGAAGGCAGCATAGCGAGCATCTGTACATGCAAACTGGCAAACCAAAATGACTGCGAGCGAAACTTGCGGGAGAACTCTTCGTCGCGACTTCTTTGTGGGCAACGTGGGCAACTTTGCAACCTCAATCAATCAATAGACTAGAAACACTTGTAGTAATACTGGATTCTAATTCATTGCCGGTCAGTAAAACACCGGATTTTCCAGGTGACTCGTCAATTCTCGGAAAAATTTGCACACCGACAAGTCAAGACAAAGCTCTTTGCCTATAACCGCACGACAGTTCTTAGAAAAAAGTCCAACCGACAATCGCTTGAACCTTTCAAGATAAATCCACTCCGGACTGAGAATGTCGGACTGAAACTGCCGGACTGAAACTGCCGGACTGAAAATTGAACGAACTGAGCTATGCCTCAGGCTCAATCAGACCATAGTTTCCATCACGGCGGTGATAGACCGTGTTCACATGAGACGTGTCTGAATTTATGAACATGAAGAAGTCATGCCCCAGCAAGTCCATATGTTTACAAGCCTCTTCTGCTCCCATTGGCTTCAATGGAAAACGCTTAGAGCGAACAATTTTCGGTTTAACATCATCATCTACAGCAGTAGCAATTACAGGTGCCCGGTCGAAATCAACAGCACCATCAACATCCTCGTCAAGATCATTCGGCTCTACGGAGAAATCTCTAACCTTAGCGCCCTTCGGGTTATAGCGAGTTTTGTACTTGCGAAGTTGCCGTTCAATCTTGTCAGCAACAAGGTCGATTGAAGCATACATATTTTCTGTCGATTCCTGGCCGCGAATGACAGCACCGTTCACTTTTATTGTTACCTCTGCCGTCTGGCTTTCAGCAACTGAAGGATTTTTTGCAACGCTCAACAAAGCAGTCACATTCAACGAATGATCGAAGTGCTTTTGTGACCTCTGTAACTTATCCAGCAAATAATCTTTCAAGGCAGGGGTCAAATCAATATTGCGCCCTGTCACGACCACATTCATGTCCATATAAAACCTCCGCGGTAAGGGAAAAGGACCGCAAGCAAAAGTGCGCACGACGGTCTCCGTCGAACGCGAGAAATTTTTCGGGATTTCAAAGTTATATCGAAGAAGTGTGAAAAGCTCAGAATATTGCTACACCCTAACTTCCAACCCAAGATATCTGGCAAAGAATAAGACACAGTTTCGATAATTAGCCCATTCGGGCATTCGAACTCAAATCCTTTGATGTCTAACAAAGTTGTACCCCAACCATACCGGCACAAACTTCTAAAATCACGGTTTTCTTATGGATATTCTAGCGCCTGTTATAGGGTCGGTAAACGCCTAAAACCATATAAAAATGTAGGTATACCTTGAAAACAGGGGTTATTTCATGCCGGATGAAGCTTCAAGAACAAGCTGTGCGGCGTCAAGATAGTTCATTGGCTTGCCACCTTTGGAATTAGGCACCCGAGCCTCACCAGCGGCGAAGGCTGGTTGTACAAACCATCGATCTGCTCTGAGCTTTTTAGTTGAATGCTTTGCAGCTATTTTTCCCACAGGTATTGGCTGGCCAAGAGTGCCGAAGCTCGCGTTTTTGTCCATCAACTTAGCAAGAACGTTGAAGGCTTCGTTGGACGAAATTGGCGAATTGTAAGCTTCCTCCAGACTTTCCACACTTCCAGGCGCGGCAATGAATTTAGCGGCACCGGCTCGAGAGAGAATTTCGCCAGCCTGAGAGGCGGTTATTGCAGCAGAAGCTTTAGAGTCGAGCTGTCGCGCCAGTAATTGATAAAACTCGCCACGGCTGATAGGCGCGGATGGGTCAAGATTTGCAGGAGCTGGAAGCGAGCCCTGCTTCAGCAGTTGATGAAACGCAGCCAGGCGGAAGCGTGAATTGACTGGGAAGTATTCGCTGTAATGAGACATGCAGTCCATCTGTTCAGCTGTCATTTTGAAGTTCGGATAGAGACTTGCAGTAGTTGCTTCACAATCCTGACAGGCTCTGAAGAATTGCTGGATGGTATCGGCATGTGTACCCATGCCGTCTCCAATCATATGAATTTCCACATCAGGTCTTCCCACTTTTTCACGGACAGCCTGAATGGTCGAGACGGTGTAGTCATAAGGATCTAGCTTCTTATACTTGCTGTTCCAATAGTTCATCGGAGCAATCACGTCATAATATTTGTCCAGGGTTTTCCACGGAATATGTGCCACCTGCGGTGCCTGATTCAGTGGACTGTACACCACAGCAATCATCGGAAAATTAGGACCGACGGCATCGCGAATTTTCTTGCTGTATTCTTCAACCACGGGCTGATCAAGCTTTTTCTCGAGGTTGGCTGCCAGGGCATCCATGTGCTGCCCTTTAGGACTGACGAATCGAGCAGCTGTAATCATCTTATCTGCGTCTCTCGACACATCGCCTAGCTCAGCAAAAGACCAGGCAATAACGCGGATTTTATACATGTGGCAGGCGTCGATGAGCTCGCCTAACTGCTCAGGGTGAGTTATTGCTTCAGTATTGCTTCGTGAAGTTTGAATGAAAACGTTTCTAATGCCTTTTGCGTGTAAGCTCTGGCAATAGCCTTCATAGTCAGACTGGGGGTAGTTCCACATATTGACCCAAATGCCGGCGCCGTCTGCAAGACCTTCAGGTCCACGGTTGGCACCAAGGCTGTCGACCTTCGTAAAGAAGGAACAGATGAGAGCAAGAGAGAGTAACAGGGCACGTTTTGACTGCATTAAGACCATTCTTCCTAGTTTGACTATGATTCATTATACCCAGTCGCATACCTTAGTCGAGTGATACCGCGGTATATACAGACTCAGTCCCGGAGGACGTTCTTGCGTCAAAATTAAACACACTCTTATCGGCAGCCGAAGGTGTACCACCGAATATGGTGCGTTAAACGTGCCGGGGAGAATAAATCTGTTGCCGTGGCTCGTTATCGATGACAAAACTAATAATTTATGAAACGCATGGTCAGCATTGTTAATGCCTGGCAGAGGCTGGAGTTCATTGCAGCGCAAGGCTTTGCGTGAATGCCGACGTTCTCGAAAAGTCATTCACAGGCTCTCAATCAGTCCGAAAAAGCCACGGGCTGTCAAGCGAACAGGCTTTATGTATTTTAATATCCAGTGATATGCTAGGTACCAATGTGACGCCAGCCTGTTTCGCTCTTACGAGGAACTATGAACAAAAAGGACGAAGAGATTCAGCACAAGCTAATGGAGCTCGAATCTATAGTGCTCAAGGAATCCGGTCCGACCCCACAAACGTCCCTCACGACGACCAACCACACGGCTGCTGAGCTATTGGTAGAAGCTAAGTTGGCTTCCGGCAGTAACAGTCTTACAAGCGGGAAGACAACTTCGCAGGAAGTGAACTTTTTTCTAGGTGTCGGTCTTCTATTGACCGGGATTCTCATGTTCCTGAACCACGTGCATGTCACCAGTAGCATGATGAGTATGATCGGTTTCGGCGGAGGTGGCTTTGGGCTCCTTCTGTTGCCTTTGATGGCGGGCATAGGCTTGATATTCTACGATTCGAAAAACAAATGGGGCTGGCTTGTTACTGCTTGCTCTCTAGGAGTGATCATCTTTGCCGTTTTGAGCAGCCTCGTCATCCAATTCCCGCAAATTTCGCTGTTGGGGTCAATCATGCTATTGTTGCCACTTGCAGCCGGTAGTGCCCTCCTTCTCAAGAGTATGGGTGGACCAAAGGGTATCAGGGAAAAATACGCGACTAAAGAATGACGACATCATCAACCAGTACAACCGTTCGACCCAACGTAATACTCAGAAAGCGAAGCTCAGGCCTCGCTTTCATGATTTTGGACGCTGCCGGTAAACATAATCTGCTTTCATCGCATGTGATGGATGAATTTGCAGACAATATTCAACAGGCGAAAGACGATCCAGAAATAAAAGCGCTGGCAATAATTTCCGGCAAGCCAGACACGTTCTTATCTGGTGCCGATCTCCACGAGATCATGAAATTCACCGCTGCCGAACAAGCAGAAGAATTGTCCCGCAAAGGTCAACGGATCTTTAATGCACTGGCTAATATTGGAAAACCTACAGTCGCCGCAATACACGGTGTGTGCTTGGGTGGTGGGCTGGAACTCGTGCTGTGTTGCAATCGACGCATAGCAACCGACTCGCCAATAACGCTAATCGGTTTGCCCGAAACTAAATTAGGTTTTGTGCCCGGGCTTGGTGGCACGCAACGCCTGCCGCGACTTGTGGGCATAAGGAATTCGCTAGAAATAATACTCACCGGTGACCCTGTTTCTGCGCGTCGAGCTTTTGAACTTGGCGTTATAGATAAACTGAGCACCCAGGACAAATTACTTGACGATGCTGAAAAAGAAGCACTCGACCTTTTGAAGAGTGGCGATTGGCGGTCTCCAGATCAAATTGCATCGAAAGCAGCTGGAGAGTTGACTCCAGAGAAACTCAAAAGTCTCTTTGCGATGGCAGAGCGCTCAGTGCGCATCCGTACGCGCGGTAACTATCCGGCACAAACACAAGTGCTGGAAGTGATGAAAGAAGGGCTCCACAACGGCATTGAAGCCGGCCTGGATTTGGAAGCAAGAACATTCGCCACCCTTTCAGTGAGCGAAGTTTCTAAAAATCTTGTTTTTCTATTCTTCACTACAGAATTTGCACGCCAATCCGCAGTGGCTTCGGCGAGCAAGGAAGACACGCCACAAGTTAAGACGGTTGGAGTAATCGGCGCAGGCCTGATGGGCTCGACGATTGCGCAACTGGCAGCGCAAAACGGATTTGACGTGCTCTTTCAGTCCGCTCAGAAAGAACGCCACGAATATCTAACTCAGCGCGCTCAGGAAATCAATGCGCGCTTACTGAAAGCCAATCAAGACAGTCAAGATGGCCAGCGAAGTGGAAATAGCGGAAGTAGTGCAGACCGCTCAGACACCAAACACATCGGAACGGTCAAGGCAGTAGTTAAAGATGAAGAGTTTGCAGCTGCAGATTTGATCATTGAAGCCTGCGCAGAAAATGCCGAAACAAAAACTGAAGTGTTTAAACGTTTGTGCCTGGTAGCTAGACCGGAAGCTGTCATTGCCTCAAATACGTCGTCGCTTTCTATCTCTGCTTTCAAGAAAAGCGTTTCGGAAAATGTATCACTTGTAGGAATGCATTTCTTTCATCCGGTCGATAAGATGCCGCTGGTCGAAGTGATAGCTCCTAGCGGCACTAACAAATCTGCAATTGCGCAGGTCACTGCTTTTCTTTCCAAGCTTGGCAAAACACCAGTGACCGTGAAAGATTCCCCTTGTTTCCTGGTTAATCGATTACTCTACTGCTATCTCGTCGAAGCCGCCCGAATCGCGGCTGAAAAGACGCCAATCAATTGGGTCGAGGAAGCTGCCATAGACTTCGGAATGCCGATGGGTCCAATGGCGTTACTGGACGAAGTAGGGCTGGACGTCTCGAATATGGTGGCAAAAGCATTAGAGAAAGCGTTCGGCGAAAGAATGGCCGCACCACCCGAGCTTGATGAAGCGATGCGCATCGGAATGATTGGTAAAAAAACCGGTCGCGGTATTTACAGCTGGGACGAATCCGGTAAAAAGCTTGGCTTCGACAAACGAATAACTGAGAACATAGGTCTCGTTGTAACTGACACGAAAGTCGATAAAGAGCTCGCTAAGAAGCTAACCATGCGAATGATTTTGCCGATGATTGATGAGGCCGCCAGGTGCCTGGAAGAAAAGGTTGTGCGACGCCCGCGCGAAATCGACCTGTGTATGGTGATGGGAGTAGGATTCCCTCCGTTTAGAGGAGGGCTGCTGAGATACGCAGATGCTCTCGGTTTAGATAAAGTGATCGAAGGTTTGAAAGAGCTTTATAGTCACTCTCCGAAACGTTCTATTTCGCCATATCTAATAAAATTGGCGAGTGAAAATCGTGGGTTTTATACCCGGTCCACAGGCGAGGAAGGCTAAAGCTGGCGCAGCCGAAACAGGCTAAGCAAGCAGGCTAAGGCAAGCAGGCTAAGAAATTAAAACTGGCGCAGGGACTAAGACTTTGCGATTGTTTATCGGAACATTCATTGAATTGCCTGAAAGAAAAAGCATTGAGCTTTTCCAGGAAAGTAATATCGATTTGCGATTGGAAGAAACTGCCACCATAAAGTGGACACCTCCATCCAAACTACATATAACTTGGTGCTTTCTCGGTGAAGTGTGCGACGACAAAGTTTCACTAGTGAAAAATGGCATTGTCAACGCGCTTCAGGAGTTCAAGTCGGGGCGCGGTGACGAGCGCTCATCGGCTTCGATAATATTTACGAGACTGGCTTTCTGGCCGAAATCAAAGTTTCCCAACGTGATTGTTCTCAGACCGGACAGGACAGACAAATATTTCGCAGAGCTTGCGCGCTTGATCAAATCTAAGACAGGGACATTCGTAAGTAATTCAAGCGAACAAAAGGAATTCAAGGCACACCTCACGCTTGCAAGAGTGAAAAATAAGCAGCAACTGAAAAGTAACCAGGTTTACGATGCCGACGATAAGAGATGTAGCGAAACTTCAAGATTGTCGGATCTAAAATTCCAGGAGCTGGAACAACTGCTGCCATTGGAAGTCAAAATAAATAGGATTGAATTGATCGAAAGCAGTCCAGAAATTCAGGGCGGTTACCGTTCTATCGAGTGCTTCGATTTAAATTTCTAGTCCCAAAATGCACAAATGCAAGCAGGGAAGGAACTCAACTAATGCAAAATTTAGATTTTGCCAGAGCAAAAATCGCCCTAACGGTTGTACTAAAGGCGACTAAACTGCGGTATTGTAGTCTCAAAGTAATGGACGAGATTCATGGCTGAGAAACCCAAACGACCCTTAACATTAGTCAAAAAGCCCGGCTCCGAGTCGTCACAGAAGGAACCAGACACAGTCCTGATTGTGGAAGACAATGACGTGCTGCGTAAGCTTTTTCAGACCCAGCTCAAAGTTCTTAAGCTCACAGGCGATGAGGCTATCAATGGTCAAGAGGCTGTCAAAAAAGCTTCTTCTGTTGCCTACGGCATGATTCTTATGGACGTTAGCATGCCGGTAATGGACGGCATCGAAGCGACCAAGCTGATAAGAGAACTTGAAAGCTCAGACCACAAAAGACGCGTGCCAATCATCGCTGTAACAGGTATTTCTGACAGAGAGTCGTGCCTGGCAGCTGGTATGGACGATTTTATGACGAAACCTTTCCTTCTTGAGCACTTGAGAGCATCCGTCAATAAGTGGATGCGGCTACCAGTCTCATAAAGACGGCTGGTAAAGGCGAAACGAGAAACGAACTTGGACCGCACAAGCGGTCCACTTCTGCTTCAGGACTTGTTGCGTAGCATGCGTCGGATGCTGACCGAGTGGGCACAATGACGCAATTCGGTAAATCTCACACACGCTGGACTTGATTGCTCATCAACCGTACCGGGCATATAAAATTGGCAACGTAAACTGGCAATATCCAACCTCATACCAGGAGACTTATGGGACTCGATTCTCAAAATGCGGACAAACCGATAGTTAAGACTGAGCCCGCTGACGGCACAAAGCCCGTCGGCGCCAATCCCGATTTAGGAGCGTCGCTGTTGCGAAACGGTGACAGCGCAGCTAAGGATTATGGCAAAAGCGCTGCACTAGGAGACTTACCGACTGCGGCAGATTTACTCAAGCAAATCGACCAGGACTCGAAAGCCTTAGTGACCGGCTTCGACCGCCAATCATTCGATAAAGACAGAGAATTAGTACGCAAGCTTAGTCCGGACGACCTGAAAAGTGTCGGTGCACTTGTAGATTCCATCAAGCATCAGAAATTTGGTGCAAGTGGCGACGCTGAAGAAAATCTAGGCGATATAGTTAAACGCTTTCAGAAAGATCCAACTCATCTTTTTGCGATCAAAGACGCTGTCCAGCTGGAACTCGAAAGACAGCAATTAGATAAGCAGTATCAGGTTGACGTAATGGGTTACAAAGAAAAATCTGGAAAAGATGGTGCGGTTTTTGTTGTATCAAAGACCAAGGAACAATCTTCTTTTGGTATCACTACCGATGGAAAAAAAGCACCGAAAGAACTATTGAACTTTCTTTACGACTGAGGGTTCGCCTTTAGCTATGGCGCTGCCGGTGCAGTCCAGAGGGACTCCTTTACAGCGATCTTTAAAGTATCACCAACCTGGATTGATAGCTTTTCCAAATTCTCGACGCAGATATCAGAACCATTTAATTCTTCAACCAGATGAGTGGTCGGAAAGGCAATCGAACGCATTCCCGCTGCACGAGCGGCCTTAATTCCCGCCGGCGCGTCTTCGAATACGACACAGTCGGCGTAAGCCACGCCGAGCAAATCTGCGGCTTTCATATAACCCTCGGGATCAGGTTTTCCTTTTACTACATCTTCGGCCGTTATAAAAACCGATGGACGTTTTATTCCGCAGTGATTCAATCTGTGGGTAGCCAGCCGGCGACTTCCTGAAGTAACGATAGCCCAGTGAGACGAGGCGAGATGATTAATCAACTGCCTGGCACCAGAAAGTGCAACCAGACCGTCAATTGCATTGCACTCAAGATCTTCGAGACGCGCGGTTTCTTTCTGCGTGTCTTTGTGCGGCAGCAACAAGCGAACGGTATCGACCGTCCTACGGCCGTGAGCTTTACTCAAAACTTCTTTAAAATCCAGACCGTGAACATCGCACCATTCTTTGTAGGCGATGTTGATGCTTATTCTCGAATCGACTAGTGTCCCATCTAAATCGAAAAGGATAGCTTTGCATTCGACAATATTCATTAGTTTTGATTGACCGGTCTTGAACCGTTGCCAGGAATCGGAGCGGCATCTGCGCCTTGACCGTCCGGATCCATATTCATCGGCTCCGAAGCCGGTTCCGTGTTGGCACCAGAACGAGGAGCGTCAACTTCCGCAGGAGCTGAATTTTTGTTCTCTACTGGATGACCAATACTACTGGCGGTACCAGCCTTAGTACCGGCAACTGGAGCATTGCTCGAGGCAGGCGGTCGCGAGACAGGTGGTCGCGAGACAGGTGGCGCAGCTGCTGGCGGGTAACTCAATTGACGAACAACTGTGGGATCTACTTCGATTGGTCCACGCATCGGGTCTCGTACAGACGTCGGGTCAGATGGTGTGATAACGGTTACTGGAGAAGGGGGAAGCGAGAAAGTTGTCGTGGTAACCGTTTTGGTTGAAGGCGATTTCTTGCCGCTGGCATCTTTTGTCGCCGGCGTTAGTGTTGTTGTTTTGATTTCCATGTGCGGCTGCAACAAAAAAGTAGTCGCGCCCGGACTTTCAATGGTGGAAGGATCAAAGTCAGGAAGGTGACGAGCTTCTTCGTTAATCTTGTTGATGCGCATAGCTATTGCTCTGGTGCGCAAACGATTCTTATCGCTAATGAATCCGTCCCAATCAAAATTAACAGGATCTGTGTGGTCACCCTGTTGAGCATAGCGGTGCGTAACTATATTTTCGTCTGGAACTTTGTAGCGTTCTTGCAGATAGGTTACAAGCTTGGAAACGGCTTCCCGCTGGGCTTTCGGGTAGTCTTGCTTACCGGTGTGACACATTTCAATACCGATGCTGTTGTCGTTGTTGATACCGGGCAGCGTCTTGAAAATATTGATATGCACTGTCGCAAGCTCAGGATCAACGGCCTGATATATAGAGCCATCACGGTCCACTACGTATTGTGCTCCGGGATGTCTTATGCCCATAGAGCTCCAGCTATCGATAATGCGAGGTGCGCTCTGATTCACGCCAGGCTCGGTCGAGTGCATAATGATGTATTTGACCGGTTCACGTCGCCAGAAGATGCCACCGTGCAATGGGTGATAGTGCACCACACCTGCGCGAACGAGTGCTCTGGCTGGATACGAATCTGCAGTTCCGTGCTCGAAAGCCTGCTCTACCTGGTCAGAGATGTTATTACCAAAAGGAGTTTGCTCAAAATCTGGCGGTTTCGCCATGAACAAACTGGCAGAGTAAGCGTATCTTGTTTTTGGAGCTGAATGAGCGACCGAATGCTCGTGTTTACCATGGTGCCGCCCATGGTGCGCCTCGGCAATAACAGACGAGCCTCTGTAATGTCTAGATGAGATTCGTGTTTCACCTTTATGGTGAGCGCCCTGAGCACCGTGTGCCGTCGACTGCCCGTGCCCGGACCGACTTGCAGCGGTTGCCGAGTGAGAACCGGTCGGGGAATGGTGTCTCGCCTCTGTAGCCTGAGTGCAGATTGCGACCAGACACAAATTCAAGCTAACAATTGACGATAAAAAGATTGGAGACGAATGCTTCATTAACCAGATGTTTCTCTTTGCCTGACCCTTCTATCGACCCTTCTATTGCTATTTCAGGAGCAAGAGAGGATGGTGCCCTTGATTAGACATTATAAGGATTCAAAGGAACGGTCGCAACTTCTTTGTTTGCATGTCAGCCAGAGAAGCAGTATCAACAGAGAGGAAGATATATTCATCCCACATACGAAACTCAAACACTTGCCCTGACGTGCTCGTACTGCCCTATTTGCAAGTTGTCATAGAGGTCGGCCGAGCGACTCAGTCGATCCATCCACCGCCGAGCACATAGGTATTTGTTTCGTCATATATTCCCAGCACTTGACCTGGAGTTATTGCAGGCTGCGGCTCGCGGAATTCAACACGCACTTGCTTATCCGGAAGTGGTATCACATATGCTGGCATTGCAGGGCTGTTGTATCTGATCTTAGCAAGCGCTTCGAATGGCTCTGTTGGTGGATCATCCATCAGCCAATTAGTAGCTGATGCCGTAAGGTCCTGCCGCAGTAGCGCAGACTGAGGACCTACATATACTGCATGGAGATCCGGATCTAGCGATGTTACGTACAAAGGTTCATCTGATGCGATGCCCAGACCTCGTCTTTGCCCGATAGTATAGTTATGCGTGCCCTGATGCTCGCCTAAAATACGCCCTGTAACAGCATGGATAACCGGACCAGGACTGGCAACAAGGAATTTGGACAAGTATTCCTGCGTTGTTGTTCCTTT
>Ga0182030_10009020_pt1 | contig 20505 bp, 15 predicted proteins | sample 812S3MmetaG_FD_121299 | JGI IMG/M metagenome (GOLD analysis project Ga0182030, IMG submission 121299) | Permafrost microbial communities from Stordalen Mire, Sweden - 812S3M metaG (Illumina Assembly) | ecosystem: Environmental > Terrestrial > Soil > Wetlands > Permafrost | place: Sweden... | reverse complement strand
TCGCGGCGACGCTGTTGAGGTCGTGTTCCGTCGTGAACAACCTAATTCGACGGGCGGGACTCTCACCCGCGTTCCAACCAACTTCACTGGCGCAACGTTTGATCTGGTTTGACTGGGTTTGACCGGAAAAACGTTCAATATTGATAAGTTGTTCATTGTAAATGATTTGCATAGATTTGTTCAGTTGCGTGATTCAGAGAGACGGTATGACAGGAAAACGCATGTGTGGAAGGGACGGAAGGGACGCAAAAGGACCAAAACGACGGCAGGCCCAAGCCTATGGCCAGGTTCACGGGGACTTTATTCCGATTTTTTGGCAATCCGTTAATAAGCGTTGTTATGCGTTATGCAGTGTTACTCTCCGGGCGCTCTTCATCTCTTTTCCTTAGACTAAGCATATTCTTAAACTATTCAATAACAAAATAATATTTTAAATAATTTTTTTTGGAGGCGGCGGGGTTTTTGCAAAGACGGCTGGAAAAAACCAGAAGGCAGCAGGAGGGTCGCATACTCAAAAGGCGTCAAAATCGTTTTGGTTTTGGGCGGCGCGGGCCATGCGGCGTTCGGACCAATTGATGACCCATGAGGCCAGGCGGCTTTGCGTGACGGGCAAGGGCAGGCGATGGAACATGGAGCGGAGGCTGTAAAACTGCCGGTACATTTGCTGGACGTTCTGCTCCAGTTCGGCCGGGGTACACCAGCGGGGCTTAAAGAAACAAATCTGGCCGGGCCATCGGTCAATTTCGGCTTCGTTAAAAACGCGGCCTTCTCTGGACATCTGTTCAAAGAGCGCGGTGCCTTTTTGCGGGGTTAGCAGGTTGAAATAGGCGGCGGGCACCCTGTATTTTTGCAGGAATTGGAGGGTGGCCTTGAACACATCAGGACTCTCGCTATCCCAGCCGAAAATTAGATTCAGCGAGTAGCTGATCTCGCGCTGGCGCAGGTTGAAGAACATTTCGGCAAAGCGATCCGCTTTGTTCTGTTTCTTATTCATGGCGGCCAAAGTTGCGGCATTGATGCTCTCAATGCCGATGTTCACATGCAGCAGGCCGCTACGCTTGGCCAGATCGAGGAACTGCTTGTCCAGACAGAGATGTGAGGACCAGAGGGTCGACCAGTGCAGGCGCAGGGGTAATAGCGCCTCCATTAATTCCATGGCCCGCTCGCGGCGTCCGCCGAAATTGCTTTCGCCGAAAAAGATGTTGCGGCTGCCGGATCGCCGTATTTCTTCGACCACTTCCACCGCCGGCCGCCAGCGAAAGGCCGCACCGAGATAGAGGCGCTCGGAACAGAAATCACAGTGAAAGGGACAACCACGGGACGATTGGACCGTAAACGTGCGGAATGGCCCGAAGCGGCGCAAGTCCAGCAACTCATAACGGGGCAGCGGCAAACCGTCTAATTGCGGCAGCAAATCCGCGCGGTAGCATTTCTGCAACCGGCCGGCGGCCGCATCAGCCAACATTCGCGGCAAAATCTGCTCTCCTTCGCCGATACCAATGGCATCACAATGCTCCGCCGCCTCTTCGGGATAGAAAAAAGCGTGCGGGCCTCCCAGAATGACCGGGACCTTGCGGCGGCGAAATTCCGCCGCGATGTCGTAGGCGCGCAAGGATTGCAAGGTCCACGCGGACAGGGCCACCAGATCGGTCGGTTCATCGAAGGGAATGTCCTCCAGTTCCTCGTCCAATAAGCGAACCTGCCAGTCGGGCGGGGTTAGGGCAGCCAAATAAGGCAGGGTCAACGGCACGACGGAACGGCGGCGAGTCTTCAAAACACGCCGATCTGCCTTTGACAGATAATGGGAGGGTTGGATGATTAGCAGTTTCGGTCTCATCGGTTAAAACCTGGCTTTAGGAGCCGGTGGGTCCCACGGGGGCTAGAATGATCGGAAACGGGAGTTAGAGTCAATTAAAATGGAATGTAATCGCATTCGCGCAGGCCCGAGCTGTGAAGAGATTAAGATTAAGATTAAGATTAAGAGAAGGTTATTGACCGGGTTTCATAAATTCTGCGGGTGATGTAATCTTTGGCCAGCGCGATGGAGCGAAGAGGCGACTTGCCGCGCGCCAGCCAGGCGGTGATGGCGGCGGAGTAGGTGCAGCCCGCACCGTGCAGTTTCACATGTGCCACCCGCGGCGACGAAATCATCCATTCTCCTTCCTGATCATGGAAAAAATCCAAGGCGACTCGGGTATCATGCCAATGGCCGCCCTTGACGAGGACAGCGCAGCCGAATCGTTGGCAAATCTCACCGGCTGCGGCGCGAAGTTGGGCCAGGGAACCGATTTTATGGCCGATGAGGATTTCTGCTTCGGGCAGATTGGGCGTCACTATTGCGGCGAGCGGCAGCAGTTCATGTTCGAGCGTCTTGATGCCGGCGGGTAGCAGGAGCCGGCGGCCGCTGGTCGAAACCATAACGGGATCAACCACGAGCGGGATGCGGGGGTTGCGTCGGAAAAAAAGAGCGACTTCCCGAATTATTGCGGGCGAGTATAAGAGGCCCGTTTTGGCGGCGTCGGGAGTAAAATGCGCTGCGATGGCCTCCAACTGTGCGCGGACCATTTTTGGCGGACATGGCTCCAGGCGGGTAATTTTGCCCGGGTTTTGAGCGGTCAGACAGGTAATCGCGGTGGTGCCATGCACCTTGAGAGAGGCGAAGGTTTTTAAATCGGCTTGAATGCCGGCGTCGCCGCCACTGTCGGAGCCGGCGATGGTCAAGGCGACAGGCGTTTGCAGTGGATGCATTTGACAAAACTCGATTTCAGAAGGCCATAATAATGCGAGGGGCGGCAAACTTTCCAACTTTTATCTTCGCCAACCTGGATTATCTTGCGCGTATGACGAAGGACGAAATCACAGAGATTTTGACGGAGATCGCCACACTGCTTGAACTTAAGGGCGAGAATCCGTTCAAGTCCCGCGCCTACGTGAATGCGGCGCGCGTGCTCGAAAACACCAACGTGCCGCTGGAGAAGATCTTTTGCGCAGAATCCACGGAGCGGCTCAAAGGAATCGGCGACGGATTGCACGTAAAAATTACGGAGTTGGTGATGACCGGCAAGCTGGTCTATTACGACGAACTGAAGGCGTCCATTCCGGAGGGATTGGTCGCCATGTTGAACATTCCCGGGCTGGGCCCGAAAAAAATAAAGGCGATGCACGACAAGCTGGGTTTGAAAAGCATCGAGCAGTTGGAGGCGGCTTGCCGGGAGGGGAAAATTGCGCTGTTGGCAGGGTTTGGGGAGAAAACGCAGGCCAATATTTTACAGGGCATTCAGTTTCGGCGGCAGTATGCCTCACGGCATTTGCTGGCCGAGGCATTGGACGTGGCCGAGCCGATCCTGGAAAACCTGCGCGGGCATGCCGATGTGGTGCGTTGCAGCACGGCGGGCAGCCTGCGTCGATTCCGAGAAACGGTGGGGGATATCGATTTTCTGGCCTCGTCGAAAGAGCCGGCTGCGGTCATTGATTTTTTCGCGGGCCAGCCGGGGATCATCAATGTCACGGCCAAAGGGGAGACGAAAGCCAGCGTGGTTTTGGCTGGCGGAATCCAAGCGGATTTGCGAGTGGTCAGCGACACGGAATTTCCGTTTGCGCTGGCTTATTTTACCGGGGGCAAGGAGCACAACATCGCCATGCGCCAGCGCGCCATCCAGCGCGGGTTGCGCTTGAACGAATACGGTTTGTTTAAGTCCGAGGTGGAAACGCGCGATCCTGCATTGCTGGTGGCGTGCCGGACGGAGGAAGAGATTTTTGAGCGATTGGGGCTTGCCTTCATTCCGCCGGAATTGCGGGAAGACTGCGGGGAATTTGCCGCCGCGGAAAAGAACGCGCTGCCGCGCCTGCTGGAATGGACGCAGATCAAAGGCTCGCTGCATAATCATTCCACCTGGAGCGACGGGCGCTGCTCGCTGGAGGACATTGCGGCATATATGAGCGAGTTGGGATGCGAATACTGGGGTATTACCGACCATTCCAAATCATCCGTTCAGGCCAACGGGCTTCAACCGGAACGCGTCCTTCAGCAAATCAAAGCGGTTCAAGCGCTGAATCGCAAGCTGGCGGATGACGGCTCGAATTTCAGATTATTGACAGGTTCCGAGGTGGACGTCCTGGCCGAAGGAAGACTGGATTTTGACAACGACCTGCTGGCGCAACTGGAAGTGGTGGTGGCCAGCGTTCACCAGGGATTTACTCAAAACGAAGCGGAAATGACCAAGCGGTTGATCACGGTCGCGCAAAACCCGTTTGTTCATATCCTGGGCCACATGACGGGGCGGCTGCTGTTGGAGCGCGAGGCGATAAAAATCAACCAAACCGCAGTGATCGATGCCTGCGCGGAGACGGGGACATGGATCGAACTGAACGCCAGTCCGAGGCGGTTCGATATGGACTGGCGGCTATGGCATTACGCGAAGGATAAGGGCGTCAAATGCGTCATTAATTGCGATGCGCATCGGAATGAACATGCCGGGTTTTTACGATTGGGAGCGGGCATCGCCCGCAAGGGCTGGCTGGAGAAGGAGGACGTGATAAATACGCTGCCGTTGGCGGAACTGCGGAAGGCCCTTAAACGCAAACGGGAGAGCTTTAAGGCATAGTGTCATATCTACGCATCAAGATATATTGATTTAAAATTTGCAATGCCATTGGGACAGGGGTAGAATGACGGCGTCATGGAAAAAACTGGCAGTCGAAATGGGAGTAAAGGGGAAGCATTGGTGCGGCTTCTGCGGGAGCGCATCGTCGTCTTGGACGGCGCGATGGGAACCATGATTCAAACCTACGGGCTTGATGAGGCTGGTTATCGCGGGCAACGTTTTAAGGATTCGCCGAGGGATGTGAAGGGAAACAATGATCTGCTCAGTCTGACCCAGCCGCATGTGATCCAGGCCATCCACCGGCAGTATCTCCAAGCCGGCGCGGACATCATTGAGACAAATACTTTTAATTCCACGACCATTTCGCTGGCGGATTACGGAATGGAATCGCTGGCTTTTGAGTTGAATGTGGCGGGGGCGAAGCAAGCGCGGGCCGCCGCTGATGCCGTCATGGCGGCCGAGCCGGGGCGAACGTGTTTTGTAGCCGGCGCTCTTGGGCCGACGAGCAAGACGGCTTCGATTTCCGGCAGCGTCAGCGACCCGGCGGCACGGGGAGTGACTTATGATCAATTGGTGATGGCGTATTCAGAGCAGACGCGCGGGCTGTTGGAAGGCGGGGCCGATCTGCTGCTCGTTGAAACCGTTTTTGACTCGCTTAATTCCAAGGCGGCGCTCTTCGCCATCGCCCAGGTTTTTGAGGAACGGGGAAGCCGGGTGCCTGTCATGCTCTCGTTTACCATTACGGATTTGAGCGGGCGCACGCTTTCCGGTCAAACGGTGGAAGCCTACTGGAATTCCGTCTCGCATTTTCCGCTGTTGAGCATCGGAATTAACTGCGCGCTGGGGCCCAAAGAGATGAGGCCGTTTATCGAAGAGCTTTCCGGACTGGCGTCCATTTACGTCAGCGCGTATCCCAATGCCGGCTTGCCCAATCCGATGCTGCCGACGGGTTTTCCGGAAACCCCGGAAACGCTGGCGCCGCAATTGGCGGATTGGGCTGAATCGGGATGGCTTAATATTGTGGGTGGATGTTGTGGCACGACTCCGGCGCACATCAAAGCCCTGGCGCAGGCAGTAAAAAAATTCGCGCCGCGAGTGCCGCCGACGGTTGAACCGTATCTTCGCCTGAGCGGGTTGGAGGCGTTGACCATTCGGCCTGATACGAATTTCGTCAATGTTGGGGAGCGCACCAATGTGACCGGCTCGCCCAAATTTGCCAAATTAATCCTTGGGGGGCAATTCGAGGAAGCGCTGGCGGTGGCCAAACAACAGGTGGTCAGCGGGGCGCAGATTATTGATGTCAACATGGATGAGGGGATGCTTGACGGCGTCAAGGCCATGACGCATTTCCTGAACTTGATTGCTTCCGAGCCGGACATCGCGCGTGTGCCCATAATGATTGACAGCTCGAAATGGCCGGTGATTGAGGCCGGCTTGAAGTGCGTGCAGGGCAAGGCAGTGGTCAACTCCATCAGCCTCAAGGAAGGCGAAGAGAAATTTGTGCAGCAGGCCAGGCTGGTTCGGCGCCATGGCGCGGCGACTGTCGTAATGGCTTTTGACGAACGCGGGCAGGCTGACACCCTGAAACGCCGCCAGGAAATCTGCACTCGCGCCTACAAAATCCTGACGGAACAGATAGGATTTCCGCCGGAAGATATTATTTTTGATCCAAATATCCTGACCGTCGCCACCGGAATGGAGGAGCACAACAATTACGCAGTGGATTTCATCGAGGCCACGCGCTGGATCAAACAAAACCTGCCGCGGGCCAAAGTCAGCGGCGGGATCAGCAATATTTCGTTTTCGTTTCGTGGCAACAATGCGGTGCGCGAGGCGATGCATACCGCTTTTCTTTATCACGCCATCAAAGCGGGGCTGGACATGGGGATTGTCAATGCCGGGATGCTGGGCATTTATGCGGATATTCCGAAGGATCTGCTGGAATTGGTGGAGGATGTTTTGCTTAACCGGCGGCCCGACGCGACGGAGCGGTTGGTCACCTTTGCGGAGTCCGTCAAAAAGAAAGACAAGGTTGAGGTGGTGGAAGACGAATGGCGCAAAGGATCGGTCGAGCAACGACTGGAATACGCGCTGGTCAAGGGCATTGCCGATTACGTGGAGACCGATACCGAGGAGGCACGCCAGAAGATCGGGCGACCGCTGGCTGTCATCGAAGGGCCTTTGATGGCCGGAATGAGCGTGGTGGGCGATCTTTTTGGCTCGGGAAAAATGTTTCTGCCGCAGGTGGTAAAAAGCGCGCGGGTCATGAAAAAATCCGTAGCGTGGTTGCTTCCGTTCATGGAGGCGGAAAAGCGGGCGGGCGGCGGCGGGCGTGCGCAGGGCAAAATCGTCATGGCAACCGTCAAAGGCGACGTGCATGACATTGGCAAAAATATCGTGGGCGTGGTGCTGGGCTGCAACAACTATGAAGTGATCGACCTTGGTGTCATGGTACCGTGCGAAAAGATTCTGCAAACGGCCCGCGACGAAAAGGCGGATATGATCGGATTGAGCGGGCTCATTACTCCCTCGCTGGACGAAATGGCGCATGTGGCCCGGGAGATGCAACGCCAGGGGATGTCGCTGCCGCTTCTCATTGGAGGCGCGACGACGAGCAAGGCACATACCGCGGTCAAGATTGCGCCGCACTATAAAGCGCCGGTAGTCCATGTGGTCGATGCGTCGCGAGCGGTTGGCACAGTCGGCCACTTGATCAGCCCTGAGATGAAGCCGGCTTTTGCGGAAAAAAACACCGCGGACCAGGAAAAGCTGCGCCAGCAGCATACCGGCCAGCGCGTCAAACTAATTACCATCGAGGAAGCCCGCCAGCGCAAACCCAAGATTGACTGGAATAAGGGCTCAATCGCCGTGCCGGAGTTTACCGGATTACGGCGGCTCAATTCGACAGAGGGGCAGGGGGAGGCGCTCCCGGTGAGACTGGAAGACCTCGTTCCCTGCATTGACTGGTCACCGTTTTTCCATACTTGGGAATTGCGGGGCCGTTACCCTGCCATCTTGCAGCATGAAAAACACGGCGCTCAGGCCCGCGAACTTTTCGAGGACGCGCAAAAGCTGCTTGAACGTATAGTCAATAAGAACCTTTTGCAGGCCCGGGCAGTTTATGGGTTTTTCCCGGCCAATGCCGTGGGGGACGATGTCGAGCTCTATGCTGATGCGTCGCGACAAAAAGTGTTGACAACATTCCGTTTTCTGCGGCAGCAGGCGGAAAAGCCGGATGGACAGCCCAATTGGTGCCTGGCGGATTTTGTGGCGGGCAAGCCTGCCAGCGGAATGCCGCCGCAGGATTATATCGGCGCGTTTGCCGTTACGGCCGGCATCGGGGTAGATGAATTGGTGAAGAAATTCAAAGCGGACCACGACGATTACAACGCGATCATGACCGAGGCGCTGGCAGACCGTCTAGCGGAGGCGTTTGCGGAATATTTGCACAAGCGAGTTCGACTCGAATGGGGGTACGGGCGGGAGGAGAACTTGACCGTCGAGCAATTGATCGACGAGCAATATCGCGGCATTCGGCCGGCAGCGGGCTATCCAGCCTGCCCGGACCATACGGAAAAATGGACGCTGTGGAAGTTGCTGGACGCGGAAAAGAACGCGGGGATCAAGCTGACGGAAAGCTGCGCGATGTGGCCGGGCAGCAGCGTGAGCGGACTTTATTTTTCCGCTCCGGAGTCAAAATATTTTGCCGTGGGCAAATTGGATCGGGACCAGGTGCTGGACTATCAGCGGCGCAAAGGAATGGAACTGTCCGCAGTCGAGAGGTGGCTGGGCCCCTATTTGAACTACGAACCGTAGTGTTGTCAATGAGCCTGCACGACGTAAATGGCCAACACGCCGGCGGCCGCCACAAGGCAGTAGTAACCAAAATACTTCCAACGCCCGGCTTCGAGCCAACGAGAGAGCCACTTCAAAGCCAGCAGCCCGGCAACAAAGCTAAAGACCATGCCGGCGAGACCCGGGACAAACAGATCTAATGTGGAATTGGCGTCGCTCAGCGCATGAGACTTGACCAAACGAACGGCTTCCTTTGCCAGGGCCGGCGGTGTCAACACAACCGCCAGAGCAAAACTGAATTCTTCCAGTTGTTGTTTTGGGAGACCGAGCAGCAATCCGGTGGAAATGGTTGAACCCGATCGCGAGAAGCCGCGAAAGGGGAGGCAGAGACCCTGGACCAAGCCGATCCAGCAGGCGTGCTTTGATTGAATTTGCGGGTGGCGTGGTGTTTTTTCATCCCGAAATCCGGCGCAAATAATCAACACGCCAACCGCTGCCAGCGCACCTGCGATCAGCGGCAGGTTTGAAAATAAACTTTCGATTTCCACATGCAAGGTTTTTTTGATAATTACCATTAGACCGTAACCAACGATTCCGGTGCAAATGGTCGCCAAAACAATTTGGCCCAGAAAGGCTGGCAGTTTTCCTGAAGGGGTAAAATAGTCACGCTTCCATTGGTTCCAGAAATAGGCAATGACCGCGAACATGGTTCCGGTGTGCAGCATGACCAATAGCATTGTCATTTGTGGACTGGACGGGTCCATCCCCATCAACTTTTCCGCCGCAATGACGTGAGCGGAACTTGAAACCGGCAGCAATTCGCACGCGCCTTGGATCAAGGCCAGGACCAGGATTTGGATATAATTCAACATTTCAGTAATAATTGGGAGAACGCGATTCGCTATTTTTTCTTTCTGAAAAAGGCAGTGATATGGGATCTGGCTTCGAGTTCGCGCTGCTGGACTTTGAGCTGGCCCAGGATGGCCTGGAAACCGACATATACTTTATGCCAGTGATTCTCCAAGCCGCGCAGGTTGCCTTCATTACTCTCGCTCAGGTAGCGAATGGAGGGCGCAGAACTGATCAAGGCATGAACTTCCTCCCGCGAGGGAGAAGGGCATTCAATGGCAGCGGTCAGCAGTTCCATCTCCTGCACGATGATGGCTTTGACTTCGAGGAACTGGTTCTCGTCCTCGGCGGAAAACTTTTTGCTGCGCGCCAGATTGACGTAGTAATTAAATTGTTTCCAACACTCCAAATAATTCTCAAGCTGAACGATTAGCTGGTCCAATTTTTTGTTGTGCATAATTGTGATTCAAGGTGCAATGATGGATTGCATGGCGCGGGGCGAAAGGAAAATAATGGCGCCACCGCGCATGGCCCGGGCCGTGATTTTAAACGCGGCGTATTGAACGACCAACTCCGAGAACTGGAGGTTGGCGTGGCGGGCGCCTTCAAAGATGGCCAATACCTGCTGTCCGATGTCCCGCACCTGTCCGTCTGGCACCCAGGATGGGACTGTCGAACTGACGACCCTGCACCCGGCATCGATCGTAAACGTGCCACTGGGCAGCCGCTTCAATTCAGGCTTGGGCTCCTTGTTAAATTTGGTCAGGAAACCCATTTGGTAAAAACGTGTTTCATAGTTTGTTCCACTTTGTCCGCCGGGAGGCTGCGCCGAAAACCCACGCAGAGGAGGCCTTTTTGGGTGTCGTGCGCCAGCGCCCAATGCCGTTGCAAGCCAAAGCCTGAGACTTGGGCCAGCGCGCCGGCTTCCAGTTCCTCACCCAATTTAACCAGGCGCCGCTGCGTGGCGCGCGCCCAGGCGGTAATTTGGCGGGTGTTCTCCAAAGCCCACGATTCTCCGGGAGTCTTTTCATCCGGCGGAATGGTCAATACGAATTCAACACCTTCAAACCGAGTCAACGCGGAGAGTGAAGAAGGGGCCGCGCCAGGCGCGACTGTTTCCCCGCTCTTGCCGGCATCGGATTGCTGGCCGCGCCACTCATCCAACGCCTGGGCGGAATCCAGCAGCAGGCCCTGGTAGGAGTTGGTGATGGTGCGGGCGTGTTGAGGGTCGGCAGGCAGAATTTCGAAATTGCCACTTTTCCACGAGAGGATTTCCTTAAAGGCCTCTTCGCCCGTGAATTGTCCGGTGATGGCGTCGGTAATTTCCCCATTCTGCACCCAAATTTTTCCATTCAGAGCCCCTTGAGTGACGTGAAGAACAGAAGAACTGCGGGAAAGGCATTCCAATTGAATCAAATCGACAAGACTTTTACTCTGCATTCCGCGAAAGCCGCCCTCGTTGTGTATTTCACGGTCGAGCAGCGACTCGATGCAATCCTGAAAAAGTTTGACTTCCTCACTGGTGCCCGGCTTTTGCCAGAAAAGTTCCACGCCTTGCGCATAGGCGCGGGAGCGATATTCCTCATCCAGCACCCCGGTCAACACCACGATGCGCAAATGGGGAAACTTGCGGCGGACAATGGCCAGCACTTGCAGCCCGTCCATTTTTGGCATGCGGAGGTCAGTGATTAACAAGGTAAACGGCTCGGACTCCAACAAGGCAATGGCGCGCGCGCCGGAACTGGAAACATGAACTTCAGGCTTGCTGGGAAGCTGTTTGAGCAGTTCCTGGTATAAATCCAGCATTTGCTCATCATCATCCAGCAGCAAAATTCTCTGTTGTGCCATCGCTATGTAGAATTATCCCCAGTTGGGCGATGATGCAAGCCGAGACCATGAAGCCCATTGCAAAACACCGGCGCATTTCACCGTCATTTTACCGTTTCAATCCGAATTTTTGCCGGGTCACCCACGCCCAGTTCAAGAAAATAGGAGGCGTTCCTATATAGATCAGGATTATCGCTGCCAACTTCAATCTGCTTATCCTGCCGTTCGCGATCCAATTCCTGGATGGCGAGCACGTCCAACGCGACCGGGTCTTTGCTGAACCAAATTTGGTTCAATTCCACCGAATAATGCAGGAGACTCATTTGTTCGCCCTGATACTGGCCGATAAGGGCGTCGGTGATGTTCAGCACCACATGGTCGCTCAGGGCCGGTTTGGCATAAATCTCCGGCACCGCGGTGGCCAGGCGGGCCGGGCTCGCTTCAAAGCGGAGGGTGTTATCGACACTGCCCACTGCCAGGCTGTAGAGGTTTCCGCAAACACCGGCCACGTTATGGTTGAGGAGAGGCGAGATATTGATGATTTTGGTCAGGTTTGTGGTCAGCAGTTTGCTGATATAGGAGTAGCGTCCGGTGGTTTTGCCGCTGCGATCAAAGTCCAAATCCCCGGCCACCAACGTTCCCGTGACGGGGTTGTCGTAATAAGCATTTTCATCAAACCCGGAGTCGGCTGCACCAGCCAAACCCACATTGTAACGGCGGGCCAGATCATCGAAGCCCGCCAGCCTCAGGTCCAATAGTCGCTTATCCCAAATAATAATTCTGGCCGACGGCACTCCCGCCTTGAGCAGCCCTTCGATGACCGCTCCGGCCACGGCCGGGCGGGTCCCGCTATTGGCTCCCGGACCGGAAAAAACTTTAATGCCGACCACATCTTGGGGGGAGACAAACGTGCGCCATGCTTGTTTCAAATCGTTTTTGCCGGTGAGCTTTAAAATCCCGTGATCGACCATGCTTTGCACCGTTTTGGGTTGGGGTTCAAACGCCACGGTGGCGCGGGAATTTTCCACGATTACGACCCTGGCCCGCACCGGCGGACCCTCCGCCGCTGAAATGTCCGCCCCGTAGGAGGAGAACGAAAACACCGCCGCCAAAGCGACCCAATGATAAACAACATTAATTCTCAATTGAATGCCACCGTTTCTTGACACCACAAGAGTTGAATGTTACCACCCTCGGAGATGTTGACGATAAAAAAGCGAAGGCGCCTCCTTCAGATTCTCGCCTTCATCCCGCTCGCCAGCCTGACCGCCTGCGGCCCGCCGGGCCCGCGAGACTTGCGCAAAGGCGAAGCGTTGATCGAAAGCGGACAATGCGCCGCAGCCATTCCCGTCCTCAATGAAGGGCTGCAACTCTTGAGTCCTGCGCCGCCGGTTGTCCGGGCTCGCGCCTGGAACCTCCTCGGCCTGGCCTATCAGGGATCAGGGCAGATGGACGCAGCCTCCCGCGCCTACTTGGAAGCCTTGAAACTGGACCGCAACCTGTGGGCGGCGGACTATAATTTGGGGTGTCTGCGCATGGAGCAAACAAACTTTCCCGGCGCCATAGACTATCTAACCACCTACACCACATCACATCCCAAGGATTACAACGGCTTCCTGCTGCTGGGCCGCGCTCGATTGAAGCTGGCCCTGGAACATCCCGGGCCCGATAAAACCCGTCAATTACAATTGGACAACGCCCGGCTGGATTACGAGTACGCCGAAAAACTGCACAGCAGTCCCGAAGCTTGCAATGCGCTCGGAGTGATTACAGTGCTGCGCCGGAATCAAGGGATTGATTCAGCCAAGACGGCTGTCACCTATTTCAAAAAAGCCTTGAAGCATGAGCCTCATTATCCGCCGGCGATGCTGAACTTGGCGATTGTCGCGCAAACTTATTTGAACGATCCTCGTCAGGCCCTGGAAGCTTATCGCGATTATCTGGCCTTGCAGCCTGCCCCACCGCAGGCTGGCGAAGTCGAAAAACTGGCCCATCAATTGGATCTCAGCCTGAGAATCATTATCACTCCGCACGGAGCGGAACATCCCGCGCCAGCGCCGACTGTGCCGGTGAACTCAGGGATAATTCGACAGACACCGGCCCCATTGGAAGTGCAGAATCCAAAACCCATTTCCGCCCCGGTTACCCGGCCAGCGCCTGCGGAGAGGCCCGCTGCGCCGCCCCAGTATCAACCGCCTCCGCCGAATCCGTCGCCTGTGGTCGCCCATGTCCCGTCTCCTCAATTTTCCGTTGCATCTTCCTCTGCCACTCCTCCTCCAGTCAGCCGAACGAAACCGTCGAGCCCCCCGACCAATCCAAGCCCGGAAGTTACTGCGTCCGAACTGCCGGTCGTTCCGCCGCCGGAAGAAAAAAAGCACACGCTGGCCAAAAAACTCAATCCGCTGAATTGGTTCTCTGGTAAATCCAAAAAAACGGAGGTTCCCGAAACGGCTGTTCCCGCGGATGTAGGTAGTGGTGAGCGCTACAATTATCCATTGCCTGTGACGCCGATTCCAGGCGACCGTAAGCTGGCCGAGCGTTTGACCAGCGAAGGCCGGCAAGCGGAACACCAATCGAATCGCAAGGAAGCGATGCGCGATTATCAGGAAGCCCTGAAAGCCGATCCCACTTATTACGAGGCCGGCCTTTCGCTGGGCCTGGTGGCAATTGATGCTAAGGAATATTCAACCGCCCTGGACGCCCTGAGCCAGGCGTTGACGGTTCAGGAAAATTCCGCCGATGCCCGTTATGCATTTGCCTGGGTTCTAAGCAAGCGGGGTTACTATCAGGACGCCGCAAACGAGCTGGGTAAATTATTATCGGCCCGCCCGCGGGAAGTCCGGGCGCGGTTACTATTGGGAAACATCTATGCGGACAATTTGGGACAACCCAGGCTGGCGCGTGAACAGTACCTCCAGGCGCTCGAGCTTGTCGACCCGCAGTCTTCCCAAGCCACCCTGCTACGGGCATGGCTCGAACAGCACCCGTAGGCGCCCCTTTCAGGATTTGTTTATCCGCTTTTTCGTCATATTGAAAAGCGGTGGGGAATGAGTTCTCCCCCCCGATTTAATGAGCCAAAACAATCCTGCCAATTGCTGCGGTCGCCGTTTTGGGATTGCCCGCGATATGGCTTTGCGTTAGCAAGAGGGCTATTTATGACAAAAAATTTCCCTGAAATATCCAAAATCGCGTTCGAAGGGCCGAAATCGAAAAATCCCCTGGCATTCAAATTTTATAACGCCGAAGAGCTGGTGGACGGCAAGACGATGCGGGACCACCTCCGCTTTTCTGTTGTCTATTGGCATACTTTTCGAGGACGCGGCGTGGATATGTTTGGCGCTCCAACCATGAGCCGCCCCTGGGATGATAATTCCGATTCACTTGAAAATGCCAAACGGCGGGTGCGGGTGGCTTTCGAATTCATCGAAAAATTGGGTGCGCCGTTTTATGCTTTCCATGATCGTGATGTGGCGCCGGAAGGGGCGACATTGAGTGAAACCAATAAAAATTTGGAGGCGGTGGCCAAGGTATTGAAGGAGGAACAGAACCGCTCCGGCATTCAGTTGCTGTGGGGCACGGCATGTCTTTTTGCCCATCCCCGCTTTGCCCATGGAGCGGCCACCAGTTGCAACGCCGATGTCTTTGCCTACGCCGCGTCCCAAGTCAAGAAGGCCATCGAAATCACTCATCAATTGGGCGGGGCCGGTTATGTTTTTTGGGGCGGACGGGAAGGTTATTCAACCTTGCTCAACACGGATCTCAAACGCGAACTGGATCACCTGGCCAAATTTTTGCACATGGCGGTGGATTTTAAAAAGCAGATCGGGTTCAAGGGGCAGTTTTATATCGAGCCCAAGCCCAAGGAACCGACTAAACACCAATATGATTCGGACGCCGCGGCCTGCTTGAACTTTTTGCGCGAATACGACCTGATGGACCATCTCAAATTGAACTTGGAAACCAATCACGCCACCCTGGCCGGGCATACGATGCAGCACGAATTGGAAACGGCGGCGGCGGCCGGCGCTTTGGGGTCGGTGGATGCCAACACCGGCGACCTGTTGCTGGGCTGGGACACGGACCAGTTTCCGACGGATATTTACTTAACGACACAATGCATGCTCACCATCCTCAAAGCGGGCGGGTTGAAGACAGGCGGGCTTAATTTTGACGCCAAGGTGCGCCGGGAAAGCTTTGAAACGATTGACTTATTTTACGCGCACATTGGCGGGATGGATGCGTTTGCGCGCGGGCTTAAAATTGCGTCTGCAATCCGGCGGGATGGGCGACTGGCGGATTTCGTCAAGGAACGCTACAACTCGTGGGATGTCGGCATCGGCCGCGAGATTGAAGCGGGCAAGAGCAGTTTTGCGGCGCTGGAAAAATATATGCTGAAGAAGGGCAATCCGACGGCGAACACCAGCGGACGGCAGGAGTTTTTGGAAAATCTGATCAACGAGTTTATTTGATTCAGACCGGCAGGGTGATGCTGATGGTCGTGCCCTTGCCCGGTTGCGAGCGGATTTTGATTTTGCCGCGATGGGTTTCAATAACACGGCCCACAATGGCCAATCCAAGGCCCGTGCCCTTTTGTTTCGTCGTGCTCAGGAGCGAACTGAAGGCGCGAAGCCGTTGTTCTTCCGGCATGCCGCAGCCGGTATCCCGGAATTCGATCAAGACATGGGTCGGACGCGGACTCCGGCGCGGGAGCCGGAAAGCCCGGGTCAGAATAGTGAGCGCGCCTCCTTCGGGCATGGCCTCGACGGCGTTGAGAGTCAAGTTTAGGAAGGCCTGGGCCAATTGCGTGCCATCGGCCATGACGGGGGGCAAATCGGGGGCCAGACGGCGGACGAACTGAATTTGTTGATTGCGCAACTTGTGCCGGGTCAGCAGGCCCAAATCGTCCAGCAACTGATTAATATTGACAGCGCTCAGCTTGGGTTCCGCGCCCCGCGCGAAATCAAGGATTTGCTCAACGATTTTGTTGAGATGTTCCATTTTCTCCCGAAGGATGGCGTCGTCTTTAATGCGAGGGTCGCCGGGCTGAAATTCGAGGCCGAGGGAATGATAGAGCATCTTCATGACGGTGAGCGGATTGCGAATTTCATGCGCCACTTCGGCGGCGAGAAGGCCGAGGGCGGACAATTTTTCGTTTTGACGCAATTGCTCTTCGACATCGACAATGCGCTCGTAGAGGCGGGCTTTCTCGATGGCGATGGCGGACAGTTCGGCCAGGGCGGTGAGAATGTGGATTTCTTCGTTGGAGAAACTGCGCGGCTCGCCCGTATAGACATTGAGAGTGCCGATGGTCTGCCCGCCGAACACCAGCGGGGCGCTTAATAATGAAACCAATCCCTCCCGCCGGGCGACCTGGACGTTTTGGTAAAGGGCAGAAGCCTGGACGTTCTCCAATTGCAACGGCTTTTTGCGGCGGACGACAATGCCCAGGAAACTTTCCTCCACGCTGAGCCTGGATTTTTTGAGGTAGGCTTCGCCCGCCCCGGAACTGGCGCGTAAATCAAGCCATTGCCCAGTTTCGTCGAGCAACAACAAGGAACTCATGCGTGCCTCCATCAAAGTGCAGGCTTCACGCGTGATGACTTGCAGGGCCTCATTGACGTTGAGGGCGGAATTAATGGTCTGGCTGACGTGAACGAGGGTTTCGAGAAGCCGGGCCTTAAGGCGTGATTGTTCGTAAAGCCAGGTGTTATGAATCACTTTGGCTGCCTGTACGGCCAATTCCTCCAACAATTCCTGATCTGCTTCGCTGAAGGCATTCTGACTGCCGGAATCCACATTGAGCACTCCGCGAATCTTTCCCAGCACTTCCATTGGCACGGCCAGTTCGGAATGAACATCGTCGCGCAGCATGATATAGCGGGGGTCCCTCCGCACATCTCCCACGCGGGCTGCTTTGCCGGTCCGGGCCACCCAGCCGGTGATGCCCTGGCCAACGCGCAGCTTAAGCTCCGAGGCGTCAGGCGTCAGGCCGGTCGAGGCGTGAATTTCGAGCAAGCCGTTGTTGGGATTAATCAAAACGATCGAGCCGCTGGAAGCGCGCATGAGACGGACTGCCTCGTGCAAAATGAGCTGCAGCGCCTGTTGAGGATCCAGGGTGGAATGAATGACATTGCTGACTTGATACAGCAGTTTTAGCCGCTCATAGGCAGCCTGCAATGTAGTGACGGCATCGCTCACGAGGCCAGTTTACAACTTAAACTCCCATTTTAAAAGTCTTCGCTTTGTCCTTGCGAGATCAGAGTTTCAAGACGGGGTTTGGCTGCGCAACGCCTTGAGGGCGGCGACGGCGGCTTCGCTTTCGGCTGCTTTTTTGCTCTTGCCCTTGCCGCGGCCCAGTTCGAGTCCGCCATGCGTGACGACACATTCAAAATCGCGATCATGGTCCGGGCCGCTGGCTCCCGCCACTATGTACTGTGGCGCGTCGGGTGACTTGGCTTGCAGGATTTCCTGAAGTTCACCTTTCGGATTGTCCAAATGAGGGATGGAAGTCAATTCGCCAAAGGCCTCGCGAAAAGAACGCAAGACAAACCCGCGGGCGGCCTCGAAACCGCCATCCAGAAAAACAGCGCCCACCAGGGCTTCGTAGGCATCGGCCAGGGCCGAGGCGCGGCTGCGGCCGAGATTCGCTTCTTCGCCGCGGCTCAGAATCAAGTCGTTTTGCAAATCAATGCGGTGCGCCTGCTCGGCCAGAGTGTGCCGATTAATCATCTGGGCGCGGGCTTTGGTTAAAGGGCCTTCACTGACTGCGGGAAATTTATCGTAAAGTTCGCGGGTCAAAACCAGGCCGAGCACGGCATCGCCCAAAAACTCCAGGCGCTGATTGTGCTGGATCAGGCGGCCTTGCTCGTGGGCGACGGAAGGATGGGTCAATGCCAGCCGCAAGAGGCTCATGTCCTTAAAATGATACTCAATCCGGGTTTGCAATGCGTCGAAGTCAGACACAGAAGTCATCCCTTCTACGCTTGGGCGCCCGTGTTTTCGGCTGGCGCGGGGGCGGGTTGATCTTGCGCGGGAGCGGCAACGTCGGACGGAGGCGGCTCGGCTGGGGGAGGATTGAGTCCATGGGCCAGAAGTTCGGCGGTGGCTCGTTGCACTTCTTCCAGTTGATTAAGTTGGAGGTTCGGGTCGGTAATGGTAAAGATGTCGCCTGTTCTGGGTTGCTCATAAATAAAAACGCGCGCGCCGTCCCGCTGGACTTGTTCTTTGACCTTGAGCAGCCGTTTCCGCTCGAGCATGACGGCCAGGATATAGCAGACGGGGCCGTATTTGGCATCTTCCGTTTCAATTAACTTGCGCAGAAGGCCCTCGGCGGATTCCTTTTGGATCGGCTCGGGCGGCGCGGGCGGCGGAATTTGATAAATACCCTGCCAGTGCGAGATAAAACCTTTGCGATCGCTGGCACCTTCGCGGTATTGGGCGTCCCAGCAACCGTGGCAAATATCCTGCCGGTGGTATTCCTGTTTTTCCTCGATGAGGAGCGTGTGGTAATGCTCCTTGTCGGCGAAGGGCTTGTGGCAGGCCTGGCAGGCGTGGGCCCGCGATTGCAAATTCCATTCATTCATCAAAGACATGGCCTACCATTATTGCGCGAGCAGGAATGACTGCAATAATTTAGTTGCGCCATTCATTAGTCAGGTAGAAACACCCCAAGTCTGTTTCAGCGCCAGCAAGCGCCCATAACTTTCCTTCGGGGTGAAATCCTTGTGCAGCAGCCCGCCGTTGGGCCAGAAGTGGCCCCCGTAATCCGCAATATCCCACCAGCCGACGGCTTCGAATTCGGGTTTGGAGTAGCACAATGTATAGATGGCCTCCAGCCAATCGGCCTGCATGGTTTCCGTCCACGGGCCGTGCCATCCAGGGACGAGGTCTTTGGGGCGCATGCTGCCGGGGTCCAGCCCGGGGGCGGAATTGCAGGAGATTTCGCTGATGTGCAATGGGCGTTGCAGGGCCTTGAAACGATCCAGCATCCGCTCGATTTCCAACAAATCCTGCTCTGGATAGTATAGCTGCAAACCGATGCGTTCGAATTCAACATTCGACTTTACACAATCGGCCAGGTAACGATAGGGGGACCAACGGCGGGAGCCGTCCTTGTTGGGATTTTTGGCGTATTCGGCCCAGAGACAGCAGTTGTTGATCTGGCGTTTGACGCGGGCCGATCCCTGTCGGGCCGAGCGGCATGCTTCGCGAGTCAATTCCAGGATTTGCGGGTGGGTAAGCCGAAACATATTGGACTTGTCATGCGCCTCGTTGATGATTTCAGCGCAAGGGATGCGTCCGTCGTAGCGCCGCATGGTTTGCTCCACGACGAGCTTGTATTCCGGCAACAGTTTTTCATAGGGCCAGGTACGCAGCCATTCCGGCACGGCTCCGGGCGTGAGGTAAACATACCCAAATCCCTTGGGCACAATGTGGCGTTCGACACACCATTGCAACGACTGGTCCATCCGGCTGTACTCGATCGGACCCGATTCCGCGTGTTCCTTTTGCCAGATATACCAACTGAGCGTGGCAAAATTGAAAGCGGCGGTGAACCGGTTGGCGAATTCGGGCGCAAGATAATGTGAACCGATTAGTCCGCCGAACAAAAAGTCGCGGCGGGGCTTGGCCAGACGGGCAATGCGCCGTTGGGCGGCCAGCAGGACAAGGCGTTCCCCGGCATGAAGGCCACGCGCCAGTGAATCATAGGCGGCGGACGTCCGCGCCAAGCCCAGTTGCGCGGGAATGGGACGAGTTGCGGCGGCCATGTGCCTCTCAAATTCCGGGTCGCCTTTCGCGGCGTGACCTTCCTTATCGAACATTTGCCGCACACGGGCCAGCCGTGTTCTGGCTGCCTCGACCACAAAGTCGATTGTGGCGGGCCTACCATAGCCCTTTTGATCATTGTCGGCGTAGCAATAGACCTCGCCGAAGCCGGGCACGGCCAGCCGGCAGGCCAATTGCAAAGGTTCGTCGGCGAGCGTCACCTGGCTTTCGCCCTCGGAGTTGATAATGCGCTGGGGCAGGGGATCGTTGGCCAGATCGCGGGCAATGATTGTTTTGACTCGATCCGGGTCCAGCGGCGCGCCATCCGGTGCCCGGAGAACCACCCGCAAGGACGGGATCTCCGTTTCTCGTGCCTGGACTAAGGATGGGCCGGCGATGCCGACGGCAGTGGTTGCCGCTCCGTAATAAAGGAAGTCGCGCCGTGAAATTCTGTTCTCGTTCATCACAATTTAATTTTCGCCGCCACTTGCTCCACGTCCTTGTCGCCCCTCCCGGAAAGATTGATGATGACGAGACAGTCTTTTGGCATTTTCGAAGCGCGCTCCATCACCGCGGCCACGGCATGGGAGGATTCCAGCGCGGGAATGATTCCCTCCAGACGGGCTAGTTTAATAAAGGCGTCCAGTGCCTGGACGTCCGTGGC
>Ga0182030_10009019_pt1 | contig 20506 bp, 13 predicted proteins | sample 812S3MmetaG_FD_121299 | JGI IMG/M metagenome (GOLD analysis project Ga0182030, IMG submission 121299) | Permafrost microbial communities from Stordalen Mire, Sweden - 812S3M metaG (Illumina Assembly) | ecosystem: Environmental > Terrestrial > Soil > Wetlands > Permafrost | place: Sweden... | reverse complement strand
GGGGTTGGACAAATCTGGATTGGACGAGTCAGGATTGGACGTGTCAGGATTGGACGCATTCGGGGAAGGGGCGTTCGCTTTGGACGGATCGCCCGCGTTTCCCAGATCCAGAGCAAAGATGCCGTGGCTGGTCCCAGCCAGCACTTTTCCGTCGGCCGACTGCGCCAAGGCGAAAACATCCAGGCCGGCCAACCCCTGCCCAATCTGGTTCCAGCTCACACCGGCATCGGTGGAAATAAAAACGCCGCCATAGCTCTTGTCGTTGACCACGCCCGCGTAGATTCGATTGGGATTGGCCCGATCGACCAGCAGCGCCTCCACCTTGCGCCCGGAGAATCCCGCATTCGAGGCCGCGAAGGTGGTTCCGCCGTCTGTACTTGCCAACACTCCGCCGCGATCGGTGGCAAGGAGCACATGACTTGAGTCCGCGGGATCCACATAAATGTCGTTCACAACCAGATCGGGTCCGGTCATGCGCTGGAAGGTTGCCCCGGCGTCCACGGTCTTGTACAAACCCTCGGTGGTGCCGGCATATACCACATCCGGATTCTCAGGGTCCTGTTTCAGAACGCGTGTCCTCCGCGCCGATGTTGGAATACCCTCGATCCTGGCAAACTTCATGCCGGCGCTTTCGCTCTTGTAGATGCCGGTGCATGCGCTCAGGTAGACGGTGAGCGGCATGTCGCGTTCGATGATGATGGAGAACACGTCGGAGTCGTCGACCAGCCCGTCCTTTATGCTGTACCAGTGTTTGCCGCCGTCGTCGGTCTTCCACGGCAGGTGCCATGTGCCGACGTAGATGACATTGGGATCGACCGGGTCAACCGCCAGAGATTCCACTTCGTGAATCTCGGTGTTTCCCGGCGGGCTAATCAGCGTCCACGACGCGCCCCCGTCGGCGCTGCGGAAGACCCCGTCCCACGTTCCGGCAAACAACATTTTCGGATTCGAGGGTGCCTGGGCCAGCGAAAAAATCGACTGGCCGCGCAGCTCCTTCACCGCGGTCCAGCGCACTCCGCCATCGCGGCTCACCCAAAGGCCGCCATCCCGCTGGTCGGGCTTCCATCCGCCTGCAAAAACTACCGCGGGATTGGCGGAATCCACCAGGATTCTGTCTGTTACCAGGTCTTCGGTCGGGTCCAGCTTCACTAGCCGATGCCACGATGCGCCCTTGTCCAGCGACTCGTAGATCCAGCTATTGGTGGTGCCAAGGTAAAGATGATTGGGCTGTCCTGGAACTGTGGCAAACGCGCGGGCATCGCCGCCCGCCGGACCTACCGCATTCCAGAGCCCCTGCGCCGGGACTCCCTGCGCCGGCAATTCAGCTCCGGTGAGTGCCAACAGGAGAAAAACTACGGCCCGCGCCAGTTGATCTGGGCGGGGAGAAAAACCAAAACAAATCCGCAAACGGTTCATTGAGAGAATGAAGCTCCACGCTTTCAAGATGATATATCGATAATCAAAGATGCTTTCAGAACGGATGAGGCCGACCAGTTTGCCGGTCGGCCTCAAATCGAATCAGGAGGAATCTTTCAGCCTTGCATCCGCCAAGCCCCCATCCGCTGGGATGGGGGCTCGACGATCCGAATCGTTCACCGCAAGAAGCCAACTCCCTTATTGTGCAGCCTTGGGCTTCGCCTTGTGGTGTACGGTCCTATGCAGCGGCTTGCGAGCCATCGGTTTCACCGCGCTCTCATCCACTGCGACGGTTCCAGGCATATCCGCGTCGAAGGTTGCACCGGAGGGCACCAGGTAATCTTCCACCGTCTTGCCATCCGTGGTGCCTTCGCGGACAATGACGCGGGAAGCATCAATGCCGCTCTGCGCCTCAATCAGATACGCCTTGGTATTCACTGCGCGCTGGGCTGCAAACTCCTCAACCTCGATATGCTTGTTCCTCTTCTTGGCCACTTCTTCCTTGGCGGTCTTATCCTTTTCCGCCGCGGTCGATTCGCCCACAACCACGACCGTCGCTGTCGAATCGCTCTTCAGCGCCTCGGTTACCGTGTCAAGGCAGGCCTTGGCTTCGTTGTCAACACGCGTCGGCATCCTCTCGTTCTTGGTGAACGAAATGGAGCACAGCGCTTGTGTCCGCGGAACCGGCTTCACATAGGGCGCGGTAATCGTCAGGCTGGTGTTGGCCGTTGCCGACTGGCCCTTGTCGTCCGATACGCTGCAGGTTATCCCTACAGTGCCCGTCGGAGCTCCCGTCGAAGAGAACGCCGCGGTAGTCCCTGTCCCGGTGATGGTGCCCGCCGTAGCAGAGTAGCTGTAGGTAAGCGGACGGTTCTGCGGGCTCACACCCACTGCGGTAATCGTGCTGGTGTCACCCGGAAGCAACGTGCTGGGGCGCGCCGAGCAGGAAATGGTAGGTGGTTCGAAAGCCTTTACTGTGAAGCTCGCCGAGCAATCCGCTGTCTGGCCCGGCTTGGGGCCTTCCTTCACTTCACCCTTTACCGTGTAGGCGCCGCCTGCCAGGGCTCCCGTGGCTACTGTCGCCGTCGTTCCGTTACCCGTCACGCCGCTTCCGGTCCACATATACACCGGCGTCAGCTTCGGATTCAATTCGCCGGCCGTTGCGGTTACCGTGACCGGATCGCCCGGGAAAACCCAGGCGGGGCTGGCGGAGCATGCAAGGGTCACCGGCGGTGGAGGCAACTGGCCGCCGATGTGGTAAACAAACCCGGCGCTCAGGCGAATGGCGTTGATGTTTGCGCGTCCGCCCTCATTGATATTGCCATAATCCACATGGAAGAACTGGTAATCCGCTTCAAAGAGGCGAAGCGCAAGGTGATGGTGAAATAACCCAGTGCCATAATCCAGGCCGCCACCAGCCGTCAGCGCCGCTCCAAACGTATCCTTTTGCCAGTACGGGCCGCCAACAACCTCGGCACCAACCAACGCGTGGACGAAGGGTGTGACGTCGGCGGTCGGGTAACGGGCAATCAAACCTAGCGACCCTCCGCTCATATCGTCCCTCGGCGTAGTCCATCCGCCAGGTTCGGATTCGCTCTGAAGGTGTGCATCGCCCACAAACTCCGCACCCGCATACTCATTGAAATAGCGAGCAATGCTGAACTGAACTCCACTTGCGATAGCATCGTAGGGCACGTTAACGGTCCCCACGCCATCGATTGGCGTTTCAATGTAACCGCGGGGCGCGATATAGCTGTAGCCCGCAAAAATGTCCCACTTCGACGGAGAATCGTCCGCAGGCTTGGCAGAACTCTGGGCGGCCAAAGCAACGGGCACGATTGCCACTAGTGCCAAGGCGATAACTCGGCTGAAAGACCTCAAAACACGACCGCTCATGCGTTTTATCCTCCGCAATTAAGCTGAATGAACTGGTGGTAGGGGTTGTTTCAAGCGCAATTTTCAGTCTTGCACCGACTCGGCTCCGCACAACAAACGAAACGCGGGCAAACCCTACGGCACTTACAAAAATACCATAGCCCGATTCGGGCAGAGCACATTTTTTCAACAAGTTGCCAACTTTGTTAATATCCTGCATCTCCGGACAATCTTTGGTTACTTCGGTAACTCTTGGCCCGGGAATCTCGAAGGTTATCGGTTAAACGACATTCAGCGTCTTCAGCAAACTACGCGGCTCACGCTGTATCTTCTCTTGTAGAAGCGTAATCGCGTACAAAAGTTGCTCGGGACGCGGAGGGCATCCCGGAACAAATACATCGACCGGGATTACCTGATTCACGCCCTGCACCAGAGCATAGTTGTTGAAAACTCCTCCCGACGTGGCGCAAGCCCCCATCGAGATCACCCATTTCGGCTCCGGCATCTGGTCGTAAAGGCGCCGGATCACCGGCGCCATCTTCTGCGAAACCCTGCCCGCGACGATCATCAGATCCGACTGCCGCGGGGAAGGCCGGAACACCTCGGCCCCGAACCGCGCTATATCGAATCGCGACGCGCCCATCGACATCATCTCGATGGCACAGCAAGCCAGACCGAACGTCATGGGCCAGACTGAACTTTTGCGCACCCAGTTCACGGCAAAATCCAGCGACGTCAGGAACACTCCCTCAGGCTCTTCGTAGCCGTAACTCACTTCCTTGAGCTTGGCGCGGTTCTTTGCGCTGCTCTCCAACGATCCGAATAAGTAGTGGTCCCGCTCTGCCGTCACCGCCATATTTGTAATATACCTCGACTCTCGTCAAGTTGGCATGAGCACATTTGCTCGCTGTCGAGAAATCCTCGCGACTTTTTAACACGCATAGACCCGGTAACGCAGAAATCCATCGTTCCCGAAAGGACTCTGACGGCTTGCTACCGGGTCCAGCCCAAGCCAATGGACTATCGATGAAAACTTTATAAAAAATATGCGAGTTAATGAGCTATCCTTCAGTGTTCATTCAAACCAGGTGGCAATGAGTTCCAAAATCCGGGCCGGCGTTCGCCTGCAACGGAGCCAGTCCCAGATAACCGGGAGCCTTTGCCGGACACTGAATCTCGAACACTGTCGTTCGTTCAGTTCTTTGTACGCGGATGCCATTTTCGGAGCGGAAATAAAATGCGTAGTTGCACGATCAAACTGTTACTCCCGCCATTCCTTCTAATCTTCCCAGCCCTGGCATTCACCCAAACCCCGGCCTCCATTCCACAAGCCGCAAACGCCCCGGCCACTCAAGCCCAGATCGCCGCCCTCCAGCAGGCCGTCCAGAACGCCCAGTCTGCCGGCGACAACGCCTGGATGCTGGTCTCCGCGGCCCTGGTGCTGCTGATGACCGGCCCCGGCCTGGCGCTCTTCTATGGCGGACTCGTCCGCCGCAAGAACATCCTCGGCACCATGATGCAGAGCTTCGCCATGATGGGACTGGTCACCGTCCTCTGGGCAGTCGCAGGCTACTCCCTCGCATTCGGCCATGGCAACGCCTTCATCGGCAGCTTGGATCACATGTTCCTCCGCGGCGTGGGCCTCGCTCCCAATCCCGACTACGCCGCCACCATCCCCGAACAGACCTACATGGTCTACCAGCTCATGTTCGCCATCATCACCCCCGCGCTCATCACCGGCGCATTTGCGGAGCGCATGAAGTTCAGCGGCATGGCCGTCTTCCTGTCTCTCTGGTCCCTGTTCGTCTACTGCCCCATGGCCCACATGGTCTGGGGCTTCGGCGGATTCCTCAACTCCTCCGGCGGCCATTTCCCTTCGCTCGACTTCGCCGGAGGCACGGTCGTCCACGTCACCAGCGGCGTCTCCGCCCTGGTCACCTGCATCTATCTCGGCAAGCGCATCGGATACCCGCAAACCCCCATGCCGCCCCATTCCATGGTTCTAAGCTTCATAGGCGCGTGCCTGCTATGGGTGGGCTGGTTCGGCTTCAATGCCGGCAGCGCTCTGGGCGCCAGCTCTCTGGCTACCAGCGCCTTCGTCAACACCCACTTTGCAGCCGCGGCAGCCGCCATCGGCTGGGTCGTCGCCGAGTGGATTCACAACGGCAAGCCGACCGCCCTCGGCGCCATCTCCGGCGCAGTCGCGGGGCTGGTCGCCATTACTCCCGCCTCGGGCTTCGTACAGCCCATGTCCGCGCTGGCCATCGGCCTCATCGCCGGCGTCTTCTGCTCCTTCATGGTCTTCGCGGTAAAAAGCCGCCTCGGCTACGACGACTCCCTCGACGCATTCGGCGTTCACGGAGCCGGCGGAACCCTCGGCGCGCTACTCACCGGTCTTTTCGCCACCCGCCTCATCAACCCCGCCTTCGGCAACAACGTGGCCACGGGCGCAATCGACGGACACTGGGGCCAATTGCTCAATCAATTCGCCGGCGTAGCCATTGCCTGGAGCATCTCCATTGCCGGGACCCTGGTGCTGCTGTTCCTCGTCGACAAGGTCATAGGACTGCGCGTTTCTCCCGATCAGGAAGCCGCAGGCCTCGACCTCTCGCAGCATAATGAAGAGGGCTACGACTTCAATACATAAACGGGTCTTCCGGTTTCAGCCCTAAGCTGTTAGCTGGAATGCGCTCACTGGACGCCAACTTCATCGCTTTCGGCTAGAAAGGCCGGGAGCAAAAATCCGGAGCTTAAGGCTGAAAGCTGAAGGCTCACAAAAACTTTTGGGCAAAAGCGGGCACAACCACCGCTCCCGCCTGTTACGCTGTCAGACGAGGCATTTCGAATATGCTCAAGATTGAAGCCATTCTCCAGCCTTCCAAACTGGACGCTGTAAAAGACGCCCTGCTCGAGGCAGGCATTGAAGGCATGACCATCCTGGAGGCCCGCGGCCATGGCCGCCAAAAGGGCCACACCGAGTTCTATCGTGGACGCGAATACACCGTCGACCTTCTTCCCAAGGTTAAAATCGAGCTGGTCATCGCGGATGAGTTGAAGGAGAGAGCCATCGCCGCCATCGGCTCCGCCGCCCGCACCGGGCGAATCGGCGACGGAAAAATCTTCGTCACGCCCGTCCTCGAGGCCATCCGCATCCGCAACGACGAACGCGGGGAAACCGCCCTGTAAATCGAAGATTCCGGAGGCAACAGCCCAAGCCATGTGCCGGGTGCACCAGGTCTCGATGCTGAGACCTGATACACTGCCTGAACCGCCTCGACATGGCCCTGCGCAGAACCGCCCCAACAGTTCTTCACGTTACTGTGTCGAAGCCTGCAACGGAACCACCGAACTGAGCGCAACCTCCATGGTCCCCACCTTGCGCGACGCCTGGTCGTACACGCCGATGCGCAGCCAGTACTGCCCCTTGGGCAGTTCGATATCAAAATGCGGGGGAACCCCCGTCTTCTGGAAAACAGCATACACATCGGGCTTGAGGTTCAACTGCACTACGTGATCCTGGCGGCCGGCAATCTTCCCGTAGCGGTCGTAGGCAATCATCGAGATGTTGATTGTGCCTTTGCGCAGCCCGTCGGAGTCCAGCTTCAGGTTGAGATCCTTCAGATCGATGGCGAATTCCACCGAGTAGCGTTGCCCGCCCTTTTGTTCCTTCGGTTCCGGGGCCGCGGCGTCCGCTTTCGGAGCCAGCGGCTGAATCTTCACCATGTAGAGAATCTGTTCGCTCTGTGGCATCCCCAGGTCCATGAATGGCAGCAGCGGATCCACCGCTCCGGGATTCTGCGCCGCGAGTTTATTGATCACCTGTTGCCGCATCCCCAGCGCGGCTCCCGGCAAATCCATATCGCGCGCGAAATAGCCACGACGGTACGACACGTTGAACTTGCCCCCGGCCACCTTCACGTCGATGTTGCGCCACCCGCCGTCCATCTTCGCGTTCGTGGGCGTGTACGAAAGGGTGTAGAAATCGGCGCTGTCGGCCGTAATCTTCGCCATCACGTCTGAAAGCCCATTGGTATTCACAAATGCCCTGCCACCGGTTTGATCCGCAACCTCCTGCATCAACGACTGCTCCGAATTCCTCTCCTTGTCCTGGTTCATTATCCTCACTGTTTGCGCGCCCCCGGCCCCAATCATCTGCGACTGCTGACTGATCGCGCCCGGCAACACGTTATCTGCCTGGTAAAAGCCGATGGTCGAGACTCCCCGCGCATCCACCGGATAGAGCGCCACCCGCGCGGCGGCCAGCATATTCCTTGTCTTCTCCCACTCCTCTTCCACCTGTTGATTCGGAATCCCGGCGATGAGAGGCGATTCGGAAAACCAGATCACGTTCTTGCGCCCAGGAAAGCTATTCAGAAACGTCGCCAGCCGCTGCAGATTCGCCAACGTCGTAAGCACGCGACTCACATCCTGCGATCCGTTATTTTCTTCCATGAACTTCTGTAGCGCCGCGATCATAGCGGGAGGCGCCGAAGTCGCTGGGGCTCCGCCTGCCGAGGCGGCTCCGCCTCCCACTGGAGCGCTCATCATCATCGCCAGGTTGTCCTGCGCGTTTGTTTCCTCCTGGCCAATCAACCCCGAGGCTTGCACTTCGTTATTCTTCTTGTTGTTCAGGGCGGCGAATAGCAATGAGGGATCGTCGGTGAAACCCTGCACAAAATGCAGCCCCAGGTCCATGGTGAAAATCGCCATCCGCGACCCCGGCTTCAAGTCTTTCAGAAACTTCAGCGCCTGCTTATGAACCATGCTCTGGTCCTCAATCCGCGTATTCAGCGAGTCGAGCAGGAGCACGTTGACCGCAGCCGGCAAGGGAAAGGGCGAGAAGTTGCTGAAAACGTCAGGAGGAAACTGCGGAATCTCTTTGGGGGCTGACGGGGGCGCTGCCGTATGCTCTTCAAAAAAGCTCATTGTCTGCGGCTTGCCTTGCTCCGTCACCGCGAAGGCGTCCTGCTTCAGCCCGGTAACCGGCTTCCCGCTTTTGTCGGTCACAACCACATCCACCAGTACGGCCCGGCTGTTGATTCGCACCGTGGGCACAGGAGTGTTCGCGTCCGGAGTCGCGGTTTGCGCCATAAGCGGCGATGCAAGACCAATCAGGGCAATGCAGCAAGCTAGCGTGCGAGACATAGGTAACGCTCCCTCAAGCAGGGAATCTTATCACCGCCTGTAGCCTCAAGGCGGTGATCCAGCGAGTACTGCCGGGATGATTCTCCGCTTGTGCTGAACGTTGGACACCAGGTATCCCCGGCACGGTTAGCAAAGATTTTCAAATGAATTCAATTGCGTCTCAGGGCGCCCCAATGGCCGCCTTGAGTCCGCCGAAGTCTCTGATCCCTGTCCCCTAACCCCCAGATCGCAGTGAAGCCTCAGCCCACACCACGCTCTCGGCATAGAGCCGCATAAACTCGTCCTGGCTCAGGCCGCCGGCCTGGGCCAGCCGATCGCAATTTGCCCAGTCTCCCCGTTCATGGGATTCCAACCATGAAAGCAGGCGCCGTTCCGGATTCACGGTTCCTTGCAAAGCCTCGCAAATCTGGCTGCGCAAAGGCAGCGATGGCGTCAGCTCCTCCATCGGCAATCGCAGCATGGCGGGCAACAGGCTCAGCATCCCCAGCAGGTATTGCTCCCCAGGGTCCAGGTCGCACAGCCTCGATGCCAGTTCGCAAAACCGCGCCCGCATCAGCGCCATCTGCAGAATCTCCGGCGGCTCCTCGCTGTTCAACTCGCTTAACACAGCCACGTTCACAATGCGCCGAAACGCCTCCTCACCAACCGCGATAATGGCGTGGTCGATGCTCCGCACCTCCTGCTGAATCGCATAAACAGGCGAGTTCACCAGCCGAAGCAGCCGGTAAGTCAGTGAGGCATCGCGCAGCACCAGCTTGCTTACCTGCCGAATGTCGATGGGATCGTGATACAGCTGCCGCACGATCTCGAAGTGCAACTGCCAGTTGGCGGGAACCTTCCGTTTCCGCAGCAGAACCGGGTGGCAGAAGTAGTCGCCCTGAAACAGCGTGAACCCCTCCAAACATGCCTTTTGGAATTGCTCCTGCGTCTCCACCTTCATTGCCACCATGGCAATCGGCGGACAATGCAGCCGCCGCAGATACTCGCGCTCCGCCGCACCGAACCGCGTGAAGTCCACCCGGATGTAGTCGGCCATTTCGGCCAACGGCGTCTGCTCCGGCTTCCAGTTAAAATCGTCGAGAGCCAGCCGGAAACCACGCCTCGTCAGATCCCGGCACGCGTCGATCAGGCGGGGCGTCAACGCCAGGTTTGCGGGTATCGCCAGCACCGTGGTCTGGGGCGACAAAACAAGCACAAACTGTTCGGTCAGGGACTCGACCGTGCAACTGACAAATGCCGGCAATCCGTTGGTGAGCCATTCCAGCCCAAAAATCACCGCGTTGTCCAGCATGGTCCGCGCGGCCGCAACCGCATCTGGGCCGCCGACCGACTCAGGCGCGCTGCGGAACAGCAACTCGTAGCCATGTACCCGCCCCTTGAGGTTCAGGATCGGCTGGCGAGCGACATACCGCATTTCGCCTGCCCAATTCGATCCCGCGCACTCGGGATGCGCTTCCGGCGAAGCTTGCGTTGCCATGCGAACCCTCCCGAAACGTTCATCGGCAGGATTTGCGAATCCCTTGAGGGTGACGTTGAGGGACTTAGGGACTGAGAACCTGTTCAAAAACTCCGAAGGGGTGTGGAACCGGAGGCAAATGAACATTTTCCAGGGGTTAAAACCCCGCGTCATTTCGGCTTTTTTCGGCACGACTGAAGTCGTGCCCTTTCAAAACAGCCTGGCCATGGGAGTTTTTATACAGGCTCGAAGGGACTGAGGGGCTAAGGGACCAGGGTGGGCTGACTATGAAATGCCGAGGATCTTGTGGGTTTGGAGGCTCAATCGCCACTTTGGGCGATGGAGACAATATCGCAGCGCGAGCTGGGTATTCGCTGTCCGGCTGGGTCCATCCATCGGCTGAAGAAAGAAATGCCGGAACGGGAGTGCTTCAAATTCCCTGGGATCGGCGCCCGGCTGAGGATAAACAAGCTTCAATTCGTCCCCGCTTCTCTGCGCCAGTTGCGTGCCCGCCTTGGGGCTTACGCAAACCCAATCCAACCCCGCCGGAGCCGCAACCGTTCCATTCGTTTCAACGGCGATTTCAAAGCCGCATGCGTGCAGGGCATCGATCAGGGTCGCATCCATTTGCAGCAATGGCTCGCCACCGGTGCAGACTACAAATCGCTTGCCCGAATGGGAGCCTTGCGGCCACTTCTCCTCAATCGCCTGCGCCAGCGCCTCGGCAGACGAAAACCTTCCCCCGCCTTCTCCATCCACGCCGACAAACTCGGTGTCGCAGAACCGGCAGAGGGCCGTGGCCCGATCCGCTTCGCGGCCCGACCAGAGATTGCACCCCGCAAAACGACAGAAGACTGCGGCACGGCCGGCCTGTGCGCCTTCGCCCTGGAGTGTGTAGAAGATTTCCTTCACTGCGTAGGTCATAAGTACAGCCCTTAGCTGCTAGCTCGTGGTACGAGGGCGCGACCGACCACTTCGGCGCAGGCAAGCTGGAAGCCAGTAGCTGGTGTGGTGTCCCTCGTTACTTTTTACAACCGAATCTGGAAGAGCATCCCTCAGCGGCTAAAGCCGCGTTCTCTCTTGAGCCTTTATGGCACGACTAAAGTCGTGCCCTTTCAAAACGCGGGCGCCAACCCCCGTGCGGGATAGGACACTAGCTAGTAGCTAGAAGGTCGGTACTTCAACGGATCCTCGATCCCGTTCTCGCGGAAGCCCTTCAGCCTTAACAGGCACGAGTCGCATTCCCCGCACGGCTCGCCCGTTGCCGACGGATCGTAACAACTGCTGGTCAGCGCGTAATCGACTCCCAGCTCGATGCCTTTGCGGATAATTTCCGCCTTGCTCATGGCAATCAGCGGGGTATGAATCTTGAGCTTCTGGCGGCCTTCCACACCTGCCTTGGTGGCGAGGTTGGCCATCTTCTCGAATGCTTCAATGAACTCCGGACGGCAATCCGGGTAGCCCGAATAATCGAGCGCATTGACGCCAATGAAAATGTCGCTCGACCCCAGGACTTCAGCCCACGCCAGGGCGAACGACAGGAAAATCGTGTTGCGGGCCGGGACATAGGTGATGGGAATCCCATGGGCCATGTCGTCCGCCGACCGGCCCTTGGGAACGTCTATATCGCCGGTCAGCGCGGAGCCGCCAAAGACTCTCAGATCGATGGCCGCAACGCGGTGCCCCGCCACGCCGATAGACGCGGCAACCCGGCTGGCAGCTTCGAGCTCGAAAATGTGCCGCTGGCCATAGGAGAACGACAGCGCATACGCCTCGTACCCCTGGCTTCGGGCAATGGCCAGGACGGTGGCCGAGTCGAGGCCCCCGCTCAATAGCACCACCGCTCTCCGCGATTCGTCTCCCATGGTGTTCCCCTTCGACATCACTTCAAATCCCCGCCCTTACCGATGTCCATCGAAGGCGGCAGCGGATTGCTCTCGTCGATAGAGGCCGCGATGCATTGGTCGAGGATACCCTTGGCCTCAAGAATGAACTCGATCGCATCCCGTCCCGCGCCTTGGCCGCCACTATGGGGCGTAATATAGTGCGACTCGGCCTTCACCCTTTCGCGAGCGTTGGCCACGGCAACGGCGAAACCCACCTCGCGCATTACTGGAAGGTCGACGACGTCATCGCCCACATACGCAATCTCTTCCAGCGTCACACCTTCCCGGGCCATGATCTCGCGCACCGCCTGCATCTTGAAGGCCTGCCCCTGATAGACAAACTCTATCTTCAGGTCGCGCGAGCGCAGAGCCACGCTATCGCTGATCCGCTTTGTAATGACTCCGCACTTCAACCCGCCCAGCCTTGCCAGCGTAATTCCCGCCCCATCGTGCGCGTTGTAGCCCTTGAACTCAACCATCTTTGTCGCCGGTGTTCCATCGGCCCCGGCTACGGGCAGAAACCAGATGCCTCCGTCCGTGAGGACTCCATCGACGTCGAAGAGAACGATCTTGATGCGGCGGGCGCGATCCTGCGCAGTGAGTGTCATGCTTCGATTTTACCTATTGCATGCGGCCGCCCCCCTGCAAACCACGGCAGCTTCCGCTTGAAAGGTCAGACGCGAGAGAATGGAGGCATGGACTGGAAACCGCCCACCGCGCCGAAGCCGCCCGCGCTTGAGCCCGAGGACTATTACATGGAAGGCGATTACATGGTGTTCACCGCGGCCTATCACGTCAAGCGAGGATACTGCTGCGGTTCAGGCTGCCGCCATTGTCCTTACCGCACCGAGGAAGAGCCGCAAGCTGACGGCTAGTGTGGCGTCCCATGCTAATCTTTACAACTTTGTACTCGGAAGTACATCCCTCAGCGGCTAAAGCCACATTCATTTTTGGGCATTTACGGCACGACTAAAGTCGTGCCCTTTCAAAACGCCACCGCCAGCTCATATGCGGGGCAGGACACGTGCAGCTACTGTGCGGCGCCAGCTCCGGGCGAGGCCGCGCTTCCTGAAGACTGACCGCTCACTGGCGTTGTTGCCGGCGCCGCGGTAGCCGGTTCCCGCACCAGGATAGCAAACCGCGGAAACGCGAAGCTTCCGGCCGCGTCGTCGATCACGTTCAACTGGCAGGTGTAAGAGCCGGGCTTCAGTCCGGCAAGCGGCACGTCCAGCTCTATTGACACTGCGTCGCGCCCTTCGACGTTGATCGCCTTAGCCTGGACCTCAGGCGTCTCATACACTTTTGTCGATCCCTGAATAAGCTCCAGGCTGCTCAGCAGATCGATTCCCGGCTTGGTTCCCCTGGGTTGATTCTCAGCCGCCTTCTCCCGTGCCGGGGCATAGATTTCATACAGCAGATACAGATGCTGGTCCTGGCGGAAGACATGGCTGATGTTGGGCACATACTCTTCTCCGCCTCGCACCAGGGGGGTTGTCTTTTTGCTCGGCTGGCGCGTCGATGCAAGCACAATCGAACTCAGTTTGAGAGTTTGTTGGGGAGTCTTCTTCATTTCCGGCAGCGTGATCTGGGCTTCAAACGAGCCCATGCGCCCGGTCTGGTTTTCGCGCACCACAAACTTCATCTGATACTTGCCCGGCGGCAGGTTGAAGCTGGTGGTGTACTCAATGTTCTTCTGCCGCGCGTTCAAGGCCGGATCCAGATTCAGCTTCACCGTCTCCCTTGCGCTGCCGATGGGCCGCTTTACTTCGTCGATCACCGAACCAATGATGTCGAGCGTCGCCTTGTCCTTGTCGCCGCCTTTCACAAATGGAATCTGCGAACCTGGCACGATGAGCGAAACCGGCACAAAGTATCGATTGTCGTCGAGGCGGAAGTACATCGCATCCATGTAGACGGCCATGTCGGTTGCCGGAAGGTCGCTGGCCAACTGATCTTGAAGCTCCTGCTCCCGGTCTTCGTGGCCGGCGTGCTGGAAGTCGGCGGGAGCATAGTAGCCTGGCCGGTATTCGAGCTTGATGCCTGGCTTGTTGATCTTGATGGTCAGCTTGCGGTATCTTCCATCGCGCGCGGGATCGGTGCTGACGAAGCCCACGGCGTAATAAGCCGACGTGTCGGCCTGCACCTTGGCAAACGCCGGGGCAAAATCATTGGAATCGAAGAACGCCGTTCCGCCCGTATCGTGGCTCAGCGTGCCCATCACTTCCTGCGAGGCAAAATTGGCCTGCATGTTATTGCCAAGCGCGGCGCCGTTATAGGCGCCGGATCCGCGCAGGCTCCCCGTCGATGCGTCGCCCAGAGGCCCAACTGCCTGCAATCCGCGCGTGTCCACGCTGTAGATGGCCAGGTTGGCGCGCACCGCCGCATTGATGGCCGCGCGCAACGAAGCCTGGTTCTCAATGCCGTCGCGCGAAATTCCGCCGGAAAAGTAAAGCAGCGATTTCTTCTCGCTGATTTTTTCCAGAGTCTTCGAAATCGCCCGCAGCGCAAACAGCTCGCGGTCGGTGTTCAGGTCGTTGTACTCGCTCTCATCGGGCGTGTAGCCGGTGGTGTCTTCCACCTGGTTCGAGGTCGATGTCGCACCCGGGGCAAAACCCTGTCCCTCCGTGCCGTTGTAAACGGCTACTTTATTGATCAGCGCATTCTTGTCGGAGGTAAAGTCCTGGTCCACTGCCAGTGTATCGCCTAGCGAAACCAGTGCTACAAGATCCGCCGCCTGCATCCTGGTGCGCAAAAACGCCTGCGCCGCCTCCACACTGCGATCCAGATCTTCGGGCTGCATCGAGGTTAGGTCGAAGAACATTACTATCAAACGGTGATTGCGCAGGTCCTCGGGCTTGGCGACCACCACAGCCTTCGAGTTGCTGATTGGGCCGGCGGCCAGTCCGCTCACTGTGGCTTCCTTCAGCGGCGTGGCCATTTCCACGCTCTCAAAGTCGAAGGTCTCTATGCGCTGTGATTTGCCGTTCTCGAGGACGGTGAAATCGCTCTTTTTCAATCCACGCACGATCTCGCCTGTCTTCGAGTCGCGCGCCACCACGTTGGTCAGCACCAGTTCCCCGTTCATCTTCAGAACATAGCCGGCCTGCGGCGTGGACGAGACCTGGCCGGAAACCTGCGCAAGCTCGGGCTCTGCGCTCGCCAGCCCGAGCGCCAGCGCCGCCAACCCCGCTCCCATCCGCCTCACCCAACCCGTCATAATTCCCTTCTCCTGCAGGCTACAGTGTGTTTGAAAAATGGCTGCGGAATTCGGAGAGGTTATCCCGCAGGGGTTAAAACCCCTCGCTATTCCGGCACTTTTCGGCACGACTAAAGTCGTGCCCTTTCAAAACATCGACTTATTCAGGGCTCATCAAAAGTCGTGCCCTTTCAAAACATCGACGATTTTAAAGCGTCGACTTAATCAAAGCATCGACTTATCCAAAACATCGACTTACTCAGAGCTTCGTTAAAACCTGAATCTCGCCAGAAACTGGAACGACCGCATTCCGCCGAACCCTGTCACCTGCCCGAAATTTTGCGAGTTCACCGTTGTGCCTACTCCCGAGTACTGAACCGTGTTGAAGACATTGTTGATGGTGGCGCGAATCTCCATGCTGCGCACTTCTCCCATCCCCACGGTCTTCGACAGCGCCATGTTGTTCGAGACCGTTCCCGGCCCCAAGATCGAATTGCGCGGGGCGTTGCCGAAGAAATTGCAATAGCCCGGCGTATTCACCGGCGGCGCATAGGCTGCAGTGTTGAACCACTGATGCAGCGAACCGCCCCCGGCCGTGACCGAAACACCGGGCACAAGATTGGGCCGCATCACCCCTCCCGTGCCGCAGGCAGTGCTGGCAACCGACGAAGTGTAGCTCGGGCTAAGCCAACCACCGGTTGCGAATTGAAAGGTGCCGGAGACGGAGAAGCCTTCAAGAACATGAGAGCCCGCGCCGGTAGTTACCCAGAACTTGTCTTTGCCGAAGGGCAGCTCGTAAAGATAATTGCCGCTGACCGAGTGGCGCACGTCCTGGCTCGAATTGCCAACCTCGCCCAGCGGATTCTGCCAGTCCTGCACGCCCACGCCCCCCACGCTGCCCAACGCGCCGGCATCGTCTATCGAGTGCGAATACTGATAGTTGGCGCCCATTGAAATGCCGTTGGTCAAGCGCTTGTTCACTCTCACTGTGCCGGCGCTGAACTTTGAAAACGACACCGCTTCTTCGTATCGGAAGTTCAGTGGAAGACAGGTGAGCGAACCGGGGCAGGTCGATGGCGCCGGATCGGTCCCCGGGCTGCTGGGGATTGAACGCGGCTCAATGACCGTATCCAGATGATTGCCCTTTGTCCCGTTGTAACCAAGGTTCAGCATCACGCCCCAGGGCAGCGTCTTTTGAATATCCAGATTCCATGCCTGCACATAAGGTAATGGATAGTGCGGGTCGAGAGCGTAGTTGCCAAGAACAGCCGGCGAGGGGAATCCACTGGCCAGCGTGAAGCACGTCATCGGCGCACTCCGCGCACACTCGGACGATGGTGTGTTTCCTTGCGCTTCCTGATTGGTCTGTTCATTGGTAAACGGCGGCTGGTGCGTCATGGTGTTGGCAAACGAGGCGTACTCGCCCACGGTGTAATTCATCCCGTAGCCCGCCCGCACCGTCATCTGCTTTATTTTTGGCACGCGCCACGCGAGGCCGACGCGAGGCGCAAACGCCTTGTGCCACGGATCCACCAGCGAGTCAGGCAATCCCGCCGTGCCGCCCTGGACCTCTGTTTCGCTTGTAAAACCCCCGCTCGGATTGGTGACAACGTCGGCAAGGTGACCATACTTTTCGGTGTACGGCGCGAAGAACTCGTAGCGGACTCCGTAATTCAGTGTCAATTGCGGCAGCACTCGCCAGTCGTCCGTCCCATAGGCGTCCGTAACATTGTCGCGCAGGTAACTCTTGGAGAGCGACGAGTTCAGGCTGGTGGACTGTGGCAATCCCAATAGAAAATCCGCGATCGGCGAGCCGGTGTTCTGATCCTGCGCGGAATCTTCTGTGAACAATCCGCTGAACGTGAAAGCTCCGGTGGCGCTTGAGCCTGCCAGGAAGTCTCGATGCACGCGGCGGTAGTCGCCGCCAAAGCGCAGATTGTGCTTGCCGTGAATCCAGCTAAACACCTCTGAAAATGAGATCGTCTGCGACAGCGAAAAGTTTGGCTGTGTTTGCGACAGGCCATTGAATTCGCTCAAATTCATGGCCGGCAGGCCGTAGTTGAGCGGAACGTCGTTGGGCACGTCGATGCCATATGTCGAGGATGCGATGTTATTGGTTGTATCGGTGAAGTAGTTGGTTGTGTGGCTGTTGCTGCGATTCCAGTTAGCATTGAAGATATTCGTTACCTTGTGGTAACCCACCGTATAACCAGCCTGCAGAGAGTAAGAATGCGAGGCGTTCTTACCCCCTAACTCGGGAATAAAATTCACCTGGTCCGAAGCCGAATCGGACCAGTTGAGATTGGCGTTCATGCTCTGCCGCAGCCCCTGGTTCTGATTCCTGCGCCCGCCTCCGCCGCCGCCCCCAAACCCGCCGCGCCCTCCGCCGCCTGGCTGAGTCGCGTTCGCGCCGAAGCTGCGGTTGTAGCGAACTCCGGCCTGCGTGCTATTTGACTGCGCTGTGGTCAGCAGGTGGTAGTTATATTTCAGTACGGGGGTGGGAACCAGGTTCGGCTGGGGAAAAATCTGCATCAGAGCCGCGGCCGACGGTGCGATGCGATTGGGCGGAATCACATTAGGAGTACCGTCGTAGTTGAATTGCTGAAAGGTCGTCGGATCGTAGATTGACGCCAATCCCGTGAAGTCCCCACTCCGCTCAAGGACCGTGGGCAAATTTTCGTAGAAATCCGTTGGGCTCGAACTGCGCGAGCCGGAGATGGTCAGAAAGACCGTATCCTTGCCGCTTGGCTTGGTGAGGTGCGGGATATAGGGCGCGCTCATGAAAGTAATTCCGAACCGGTTCGATCCGTTGGCAGGCTGCTCCTGTGGCTGACCAGCCAAAGCAAACGGCTGGGCATTAAAATCCGAAGTGGTTCCGTACCAGAAGACGGATCCATGCGGCTGCCCGGGATTGAAGCCGCGGAAGTTGCCACGCCCGCCACCGAAACCCCCTCCGCCACCGAACCCTCCGCCGCCCCCACCAAATCCTCCGCCACCGCCAAAAAGGCCACCGCCGCCACCGAACCCGCCTTGGCCGCCGCCCGCTGCTCGCGCCTGCTCAATCGCATCCCTGATCTGATCCATGTTGACGCCGGCCATCGGGCTCACTTGTCCCGCGGTCCCGCTGATGGCCACCGAGTCTCCGCCAAAGTCCGAGTTGCTGGCGATCGAGGGCAACGCCGCGCCGGCTCCGCTTCCGCCGGTAGCCGTCCCGCTTTGCGTTTCGGTATCCGCTGCCAGTGAGCTTGTCAGGCTCAGATTCTGCGGCCCGTTGCCCGCCAGTTGACGAATTGCCGCCGCCGCGGAACTCTGATCGGCCCCCGCCGCTGCGTCTTGCCTTGCCAGTTGCTGCTGCTGCTCCAACGCGCGCGACTGCAATAACAAGGAAAACGTCAGCGTCTGGTCCCGGCTGGTCGCGTTCAGCACAGCCTCCTGCGACGCCACTGCAAACGCGGCGAACTGCGTCTTGACCACATACCGTCCATTTTGTGGAATGGTCAGCGACCACGCCCCGGATATGTCCGTGGTGGTGGAATACCGCTTGCCTGTGAGGGTGTTTTGCGCGGTCACCGACACACCTGGCAGCGCAGTGTTGCCGCTCTTTACCGTCCCGTGCAGCTTGCCGCCGGCAACGGGCTGGGCTGGCGGTTGCTGAGGAGCATCAACTGCGGGCGCGCTGGAAGCGGCGGCTGTGACTGGCGCCTGCGCGGGAGGCTGTGGAGTGTTTGGGGGCGCGGTCTGAGCAACGGCCGCAATGCCGCAGAACGCAACAATTCCCATCGCTGAAGCCCACAGATCCACTTGCCGCATTGAGACTCCCTGGCATTTCGTGCTCGTTCAGTCAGACGCTCCACGCGCCGCTAAGGTTTACTCCTTTGCACCTTGCCGCGAGCCCAGCGTGAGTTCAGACTCCCGAGTAAACTTCGAATATGGACACAAGCAAAGTCGAATCTCCGCCATTGTATCTGGAAGAGATTGCGCCCACTGCTTCAAACAGCACCCTGGCACAGGCGCAAGCCCTGCTGCTCGAATACGGCCGCTTCGTCGTTGCCCAATCCGGCGTGGCGCGCTTCTGTTTCGGCTCCCTGGAAAAAGAAGCTGCGCGGCTGCCGCAGGCCTACCAGGAGCAGGGCGGCGGCTGCCTGATGGCCCATGCAAACGGCCAGCCCGCGGGTTTCATCGCCTGGCGCGCCATCCCCGCATCCGTTGCTTCCAACGCCTGGGAACTCAAGCGTCTGTGGGTTCGGCCCATCGCGCGCGGCCTGTCCCTCGGCCGGATTCTGACCCAGGCTGTCCTCGATCGCGCCGTCGCCGCCGGATGCAGGACGGTCTATCTCGATACTGTGCCCGAGGCCATGCCTGAGGCGCACCGCCTCTATCTGGATTTGGGATTTGAGCCCTGCGCGCCCTATAACGACAACCCCGTGGAAGGTCTCGCTTATCTCAGCAAGAGCCTGTGAGGCAGGAATCTCAAATGGCGCTTGCAATGAAGCAGGAAGCATGTTTACTATTAAGCTAATAGTCATTTGATAGCTGCCAAATTAGTAAACCTTGGCATGCATCGGATAAGGAAAATCAGGGACATGAAAATCGGCACAACCATTCGCGCTCACCGGCTGCAAAAAGGACTGTCTCAAGGGGATATCGAGAAAAAGACCGGGTTGTTGCGCTGTTACCTGTCGCGCGTTGAAAACGGTCATACCGTGCCTTCGCTCGACACGTTGTCGAAAATCGCGACGGCCCTCGACCTGCCCATCGCGCAGTTCTTCGCAGACGATTCGATGAGCCCCAGGTTCAACACCAAGAAGCTCTCAGACGACGAAATGCGGTTTCTCACCCAGATTCGCCGCTACTCCTCCAACCTGAACGAGAGCGACCGCAAGCTGCTGCTGGCCATGGTGAAGAAGTTCGCGGCCACCGCGGTTCGTTAGCGCCTTCCCGGTCAACCCGGCAGTTGCGCAAGGTAGAAGCCGAAGAGAACGAGAACTCCCACAACCATCGCAACGGCGATGCGGCGGCGGAGAAGGAAAAGCTCCCTGGGAGATCCGATACGCGGGACGAGCGGAGCTGCGAAGAGAAATCCGCAGGCGCATCCGCCCAGGTGGGCCATGTTGTCGATTCGGACGATGGACCCCGGAATCATGGTGGCGAAGCCAATCACCAGGTTGATGGCGGCAAAGTAGATGACCGATCTGCGTAATTTGCGCAGTTCCAGCGGCGGCACCGGCAGCCGCGGCGACCCGAGCAGCACGATCAGCGCTCCGGCGATTCCAAACACCGCTCCCGAGGCACCCGCGCCAACGGAGAATGTGCCCGCGTTGTGGTACTTGACCCAGTTATAAAAGGTGGAAAGCAGATTGCCCGCCGCTCCTGTGAGTATGTAGACCGTGAACACGCCCAGAGAACCAAGCAGCGGCTCCGCCAGCAGCCCCAGATTCCACAGGCACCACATGTTTGTGGCCAGGTGAATGATGCCCACGTGCACAAACATGGCTGTGACGATGCGAATCCATTCTCCGCCGATGAGGACAG
>Ga0182030_10009018_pt1 | contig 20507 bp, 16 predicted proteins | sample 812S3MmetaG_FD_121299 | JGI IMG/M metagenome (GOLD analysis project Ga0182030, IMG submission 121299) | Permafrost microbial communities from Stordalen Mire, Sweden - 812S3M metaG (Illumina Assembly) | ecosystem: Environmental > Terrestrial > Soil > Wetlands > Permafrost | place: Sweden... | reverse complement strand
TGGCCACGGCGGGCTGCAATGTCAACTGCAAATTCTGCCAGAACTGGGACATCTCCCAGGTCCGTCCGGAACAGGGCTACAGCAGCTTCATGCCTCCCAAAGACCTGGCCGCCCTGGCCCGCCGCAACGAGTGCCCTTCCATCGCCTACACCTACAGCGAGCCGGTGGTTTTTTGCGAATATGTCCTGGACTCCGCGGAGGCCGGCCGCGCCGCGGGAGTGAAAAGCGTGGTCATCAGCGGCGGCTACATTCAGGACGAGCCGCTCAAACAATTATGCCGCCGCGTGGACGCCATCAAGATCGACATCAAAGCTTTCTCCGAGAAGTACTACAAAGAGGTGGTGAACGGCGAGCTCAAGCCGGTGCTGAACGCGCTCGTGACCATCCGCAAAATGGGCACCTGGAACGAAATGGTGTACCTGGTGGTGCCGACGCTGAACGATTCCGATGAGGAGTTCCGCGGGCTGGCCCGCTGGATCAAAACCGAACTCGGCCCGGACGTCCCGCTGCACTTCTCGCGCTTCTATCCCGAGTACCTGTTGAAGAACCTTCCGCCCACTCCTGTGCCCACGCTGGAACGCGCCAAGGCCATCTGCGACGCCGAGGGTCTGCACTACGTGTATATCGGCAATGTACCCGGCCATCCGGCCGAGAGTACCTGGTGCCCGAAATGCCGCCGCGTGGTGGTGGAGCGCGTCGGCTTAGAGGTCAAAGCGATACACCTCGACGGCGGCAAGTGCCGCTTCTGCCAGCAAGTCATCCCAGGCATCTGGAAAGGATAACTCCGCGTATGAAAACTCTGTCATTCGGCATCGTCGCGTTGGCCGCGGCCGCGAGCCTGCTTCTGGTGGACGGCGCTTCGCGGGGCGGCGGACAAGCGACCAAAATCAGGCAGCCAGCGGTAGCCGGAACGTTCTATCCGGCCGACCCGAAGGAACTCGCGAGCATGATCGACGGCTTCCTGGCGAAGGCTACACCGCCACCGCTCGAGAACGTGGTAGCTTTGGTGGCGCCGCACGCGGGTTATGTGTATTCCGGTCCGGTGGCCGCCTGGTCCTATGCGCTCTTGAAGGGAAAGAAATTCGACCGCGTGGTGGTGATCGCGCCCTCGCATTACGAAGCCTTCGGGTTCTCTTCGGTGTATGACGGCGCAGCCTACGCCACCCCGTTCGGCCAGGTTCCCGTGGACCAGGCTTTTGCCGCGAAACTCGCCAAGGCCAGCCCGCTGATCAAGCTTTCGTCAGCCGGCCATGCGGTCTCCGCCGACCACCTGGAGCACTCCATCGAGGTCCAACTGCCCTTCCTGCAGCGCGTGATAGGGCAGTTCCAGCTCGTGCCGGTGATCATGGGAGACCAGAGCTACGAGGCCTGCCGCGCCCTCGGCCTGGCTCTGGCAAAGCTGATCGCGGGAAGCAACACCCTGATCCTGGCCAGCTCCGACCTCTCCCACTATCACACCTACGACCAAGCCGTGGCGGAAGACCACAAGACGCTCAACGCCATCGGGGAATACGACTACTTCGACCTGGCGCGCAACCTCGAACTGCAAGTCTGGGAGGCGTGCGGCGGAGGGCCGATCGTCGCCACCATGATTGCCGCCGAGCGCTTGGGCGCCAACCAGGCGAAGGTGCTGCATTATGCCAACACCGGCGACGTCACCGGCGACCACAGCCGCGTAGTGGGCTACGGCGCGGTTGCCCTGGTGAAGGCCGCTGGCGGCAAGAGCGCCGAGGCGCCGTTTTCGCTAGGCGCGAAGGAGAAGGAGGCGCTGCTGAAAATCGCGCGCGCGTCGGTGGAAACCTCGGTGCGCCAGCACAAGACCTACGAGTGCTCCACCGGCGGGCTGGAGACGCTCGCGCAGGAGCGGGGCGCGTTCGTTACCTTGACCGAAAACGGACAGCTTCGCGGCTGCATCGGGTACGTCGCGCCGCTCAAACCGCTGTACCTGGCGGTGCGCGACGTGGCCTCGTTCGCCGCGCTCAAAGACACCCGCTTCCGCCCGGTCACGGTGAGCGAACTGGGAGACCTGCAGTACGAAATTTCCGTCCTGTCTCCCTTGCGCCGCGTAATGGACGTGCAGGAGATCCGCATCGGGCAGCACGGCTTGCTGATCCATACGAACGACCACGAGGGGTTATTGCTGCCACAGGTCGCCAGCGAAGAACATTGGGACCGGTCCACCTTCCTGGAGCAGCTTTGCTTCAAGGCCGGCATCCCGGCGCGCGCCTGGCAGGATCCCGGCGCCGATCTCTTCCGTTTCACCGCCCTGGTGTTCGGCGACCACGGACCGGAAGCGGCCCTCACTCCGTTGGATCTAGCAAAGCGGCCGTGACGAACCGGGTCCGCATGCGGCCAGCTATGGCAAACTGAATGAAGGACAAACCATGGCCCTCGATCGCGCCACCGTTCTCAAGACTCCTGCGGCCGGCGATGCAGCTTTGTCCGAGGTGGTGCGCCGTCTGGTGGAAGCGTACCGCCCGCAGCGCATCTACCTCTTCGGGTCCGTCGCCCGGGGAGACGCCGGGCCGGACAGCGACTACGACATTATGATCGTCGTGCCTGACGGCGCACCGCCCGAACTCCGCCGCAGCCGCGCCGCCTATCTGGCGCTCTGGGGCACTGGGGTTGCGTGCGACGTGTTGGTTTGGACCGCCAGCCAGTTCGATAGCCGGTTGCATCTGGCCGCGTCCCTGCCGGCTACAGTGGTTCGCGAGGGAAAACTACTCCATGCCGCATGATCCTGCCCTCGTTGCCGAGGTGCGCGCCTGGCTTTCGAAGGCAAGCAAGGATCTAGCGGCCGCCGCATCGCGCCCATTTTGCCCTATTTTCTTGAGATTGCGGCTCGGCAGACTACGGCTAGCCTAGACGGTAATGACGCGCAGCGTTGGGTCAAGCCGTCTCAGATCGCGGGGGTCGCTGGTGATGACCGCAAGGCCAGACCTCTGCGCGCAGATCACGACGTGAGCATCGGTGATGTCGGACGTCCCCGTTTGCGCGAGCAACGCGCCCACGGCCTGAGCATGCGATCCGTCCAGCGGGACCACCTCGGTTTCCTCATGCTGGACCATCCGCCACAGGCGCACCTGCTTGGCCGGGTTCCGAATGACCTGCGCGAGAGCTGTCGCCGGAACGACGATTCGGCCACCGTCCTCCAGGGCCGTAGCGAGAATGGAAAAGACGCGGCGATCGTTTCGTTCGAGCGCAATCAGACCGCCGGCATCGAAGGCGATTCCGTTCACGCGGCCTTCCGTGGCCTGGCGCCCCGCTTTCGCGGCGAAAGCATCTTTCTTGCCCAGGCGCGTTCTTTCGGTGTGAGCGGCCCACCAGTTGCGTTCAGAGCTTCGTCCACCATCGCGCGGAACTCGGCCGCATTCTCGAGGGATTTTTGGACGGCCTGCTGAATGAAACCGGAGACACTTGCGGACTCCTGGGCTGCAACGCGCTTACGGATTTCCTCGATCTGACGGTCTGGCAAGGTGATCGTGATCTTGGTTGTCGCCATACCATTCACCATACCACAACCCGTGAGACATGCGGGCTGCCGGCCGGCGATTACCCGCGACTCGGGAACTACGCCAGCCCAGAGATGGACGCGCCCGCTTTTCCCGATTCGCGGTGCGAAATCCGGTTTGTGAAATCGAACTTAAGCACCGCGCGAAACAGTCCACATCATAGAAATGGACGATTCGCCCAATCGGATCGCTCGCGGTATGCGCTGTGCTGTACATCCTGTTCGCTCTGGTTCTGACTGACCGGCATCGGGACGCTGTTCGCGTTTGGGATCGTCTGCGCCGGCGTGGGGGGCGATGCGGATCAAGAATCCTGGACAGGCACGGCCGTTCCGAACTCGCTGGATCATTTCACCCCCCTGGCATCCGGCGAACACCGTCCGCCGCCGGCGTGGAGCCCGCGAACAATGCCATGGCCGCCGGCGCCGCGCATACCATCGCCGACAGCCACGCCGTTTTGAAAAAGCCGAATACCGGAACGAACCACACGCTGAATAAGACCGCGCCCAGGCACGAGCCTGCCAGGTCGAGCGCATACAGCCTGCCGGGATGTGGCACAATCCGGCTGGCCACTGGAAACTCGTATCCGCCCAGCATGCCGCAAACCACGGCCAGCGCGGGAAACGCCATCCGGCCGGCGCCCAAGCCCTGGAACAGCGCCAGCAGGAGCAGCGGAGCGGCGGCGGCCATCGCCTGCGTGGCGGCCAGGACGCGCATGCCACCGCGCGCCGCCGGGCGCATCGCCAGCCAACTGCCCAGCGCCATCCCCACCATGAAAGCCGCAATCACCACGGCCAGTTGCTGGTACACGTAGCCGTAGATCGCCTGAAACGCCAGCAGCAACAGCATCTCCAGCCCGATCATGGTAAACCCCGTGGCGGCCGTCGAGAAACCAGCCACGAACGCCAGCCGGCGCCTTCGGTCCCGCAGCGCGAGTCCGCCGGTCACGAGCACCGCCAGCACCGCTCCGAACACGGCCGCCAGTGGTCCGAAATCGACACTCGCCATAGCCTGGAAAAGCCGCCGATAGCCCTGGTGGAACTGGCTGCTCCACAACGCCGCGTCGAAATAGTAAGCCACCGGCGCAAAATCGCGATTGAGGGGCGTCGCCTGGGCACCCGGCCGGAGTTGCGTTTCCAGGTCGAGCAGGCGGTCCGGCGTCATGCGATACCGGATGATGAAATCGCTCACATAAAGGGTATGCAAATTGCGCGCGTCGAGACGCGCCATCAGTTCCGCCGCGCCCGAGGCCAGGACGCCCGCCCGCCGCGCCGCGAAGAAGTGGACGGTTTCGCCGGGAATCGCCGTCACCTCCGGGAATACCGCGCGCAGGCTGGCGTTTATAGTGCGCAGAAACTGCGCGAGCTCCGGGCTGAGGTAGTTTTCCGACGACCTCAACTGGAAGGACAGGAGGCCCGTGGACGTGAGCTTGCGCGACACTTCGCGGAAGAATTCCACCGTGTAGAAGCGGTTCAGTTGGGCATTCTGCGGCTCCGGCAGGTTGACAATCACCACGTCGAAGGTGGAGTGCGTGGTTTTCAGAAACAGCCGCCCATCGGTCACGTGCACGTGGACGCGAGGGTCCGCGCGCAGAGCCCGCCACTCGGCCGGAAAGTACTCGCGCGCCAGGTCCAGAATGGCGGGGTCGAGCTCCACGTAGTCCACGCGTTCCAGCGTGGGGTGCCGCAGAGCTTGCGCCACGCTCCCATCGATGCCGCCGCCAATCAGCAGCAGACTGCGCGGCGCCGGGTGCTCCAGCAGCGCGTAGTGAACCGCCTCTTCCGCGGCGGCCGGGTCGGGCACGTTGAACAGCACCACGCCGTTTTCGTAAACGCTGCGGCTGCCCTCGGTTCCCACCACGGCCAGGCTTCCGTAAACCGAGTCGCGCGTCGCCACCAGCGAAAGTGGGCGCCAGAAGCGTTGTTGGGAGACGGCTTCCAGCTTTCGCGGCCAGCCGGAAACCCACGCCAGGGCCGCCATGCCGGCCAGTCCGGCCATCGCCGCGTAGCGTAGCGGGCGGCCCGCGATGGCCAGGCCGCCAGCCGCCAGCAGATTCAGCACGGCCACCAACCCGGCGATTGCGAGCGAGTTCCCATGTCCGATGAGCATCAGACCCGCCACCAGGCCGCCGCCCGACGCGCCCACCGCTTCCCACAGGTACACCGCGCCAGTGGCGCGCAGCCGGCTGCCCAGCGCGAATAGCCATCCGGAAAGAATGCACAGCGGGCCCAGCGTGGAAAACGAGGTGAGCAGCGTAGCGCCCGGCCCCAGAACTTCGCCCGGCACAGTCTGCAGCATTCCCTTCGAGGCGCGCACGGCCAGAATCGTCGCCGGCAAAATGGCGGCAATCGCCACCTCGATCGCGGCCATCAGGCGGCGCGGTTGCCTGGAGCGCGCGGAAAAATGTCCACCCAGGCTGCTGCCGATGGCGGTCCAGAAGAGCCAGCTTCCCAGCATCAGCCCGAGCGAAGTCTCGTTGCCATAGAACACCACCATCAGTTCGCGCAGCAGCACGATCTGCGCGATCGCGGCGGTAAAGCCGATCAGGATAAGAGCCGCCCGAACTCCGAATCCAGTCCTCACACTTCCAGGATTAGACGTAAACTGGTGTTGAAGTCAAAGGTGCACCAGCCATGGACCCCGCAGCGACGCTCGCCGGACGGCGTGAGGCGATGATCCGGCTGCTGCGTCTGGGGGGTGTGGCCGGCGTCACAGCCGGGCTCGGCGTGTGGTTGAACGGGCGCGACGGTCGGCCCACGCAGCCGGCCGCAACCACGGCGCGCCCGCATTTTCAGGTTCCCGCGGACGCGGCTCTGCCCGAAATGGCGGTCGTCCAGGGCGACGACCCGGCGCGCCTGGCGCGGCGGGCGATCCAGGAACTGGGCGGCATGCATCGCTTCGTCTCGCGTGGCGACGTAGTGGTCATCAAGCCCAACGCCGCCTGGGACCGCACTCCCGAACAAGCCGCCAACACCAATCCGCTGGTGGTCGCCGAAATCTGCCGGCTTTGCCTGGAAGCCGGCGCCCGGCGGGCCATTGTGACGGATGTGAGCATCAACGACGCGCGATCCTGCTTCGCGCGCAGCGGTATTGCCGCCGCCGCCCGCGCGGCGGGTGCGGAAGTGGTCCTCCCCGAGGATCGCCTGTTCCGGGAAGTCGATCTGCGCGGGCAGGTGCTCCACTCCTGGCCGGTGCTCGAACCCTTTTTGAGCGCCGACAAAATGATCAACGTCCCGATTGCCAAGCACCACAGCCTGACCGGCGCCACGCTTGGTATGAAGAACTGGTACGGCATCCTGGGCGGCCCGCGCCAGCGGCTGCATCAGCAGATTCACGAAAGCCTGGTAGACCTGGCGGATTTCATGCGTCCCACGTTGACCCTCATCGACGCCTTTCGCGTGCTCCTGCGCAACGGACCCAGCGGCGGAAATCCCGCCGACGTGGCGTTGCAGAAAACCGTGATCGCGGGGACCGACCCGGTGATGCTCGATGCGTGCGCCGCCAAAGCCTATTGGGACCTGGACTGGCATACGCTCCGGTACTTGAAGCTGGCCGCCGAGCGCCGCTTGGGAGCGCTGAGTTTCGAGACGGCACGAACGCGTTTTGTGGCGCTTTGAAGGGAACCCCTTAACGCCCGCCCTTCGGTGCGGACCCGATGGACACCGGCTCGCATGGCCGGCTGTGGATTTCTTCCTTGGGCACTGCCCGCACGAAGCAGCCGAACTTGATCTGCTCTTCCAGCCGGCACGACCAGACCAGTTCGCCGTTCCACACCGTGATATCGGGGCACCCGTCGCACATGCTCATCGAGCCGTCGCACAGCACATCCGCGGGCTGGATGATGGTGACCGATTGCAGATGCAGCCGCCGGAACAGGTTGAGAGGGTTCTGGAAAATGGAACGGAGATACTTCCCGGCGACCCCGCGCAGGCCGCCATCGAAAGGCGCCAGCAGCAGCATGGTCTTCGCGTTCCTCTGCACACTGGGCTTGGTGTAGGCCAGGTAGGTGCCCTTGCGCAGATGGTTGAGGGTCTGCGCCAGCTCCATGAACTTGGGGCCCACGTACCCGTAGATGCTCTTTTTCGTTCCGATGCGTCCCGTCAGCAGCCACTTGAAGGAGTCGGCCTTCTCGGTGCCGTTCAAGTAGGCGCTCGGCTCGAAGTCGGGATATCGGGTGCGGATCGCCTCCACCACGTCGTTGGAGAGGATATCCGGCCGCTGGTCCTCCTCCGGAGCCGAGTAGACGATCGGACTCATGTCCACCTTGCCGGCGCCCGCGTAGTAGTCGAACTTCGACTCCAGCTTGGCCGCCCGGATGGCGATGAAGACCAGGACGTGCACGATATCGATGTGCTCCTGTCCCCACGCCACAAGGTCCGGGACGTACTGCAGCGTGTCCGAATACACGGTGGAGTTGAACGCGCACGACAGGCCGCCCACCTCGGCCAGCATCTCGGCGAAGCTGAGCCGGAGCGCGTTCAGCTCGATCTCGGTCTTGCCCCGCCAGTGGGGGCGGTGTTGCTTGCTGTCGATGTGGAAAGTGAAGCCCGCCACACCCGCTTTCTTCAGCTCGCGCAGCAGTTCCTTCGTCAGGGCCAGCCCGTTCGTGTTGACGATCGGTTTGAGGCCGTCCTGAGCCACCAGGCGCACGATCTCGACGATCTCGGGATGGATGAGGGGGTCTCCTCCGGCAATCGAGACACCATCGGTCTTGCGGTATTTCTTGAAGACTGCCAGGTCGCGTTTGATCTCCTCGAGGGGCTTGTGCGCCTTGGGGTGATTCTCGCGGTAGCACCCCTCGCAGTACATATTGCAGGCCTTGGTGACCTCGAGCCACGAGATGGCATTGTCAGGCAGGTTCCACGGGAGCCGGTAGTACCTGTTGTGGTCGAGCAAAAGCGTCATGAAAACTCCTCTCCTGTTCCTACACCGGATGGAAGCATCTGAGTTTGATAACGACCTTGCCGGCAGCCGTGCGAATGATCGGGGACTCTCCTGCGGCTTCTCCCGATGTAGCGATCGGTATCCGAATCGGTGCGCCCGTGGGGCCGCGCCCGCAAGTCCGTGCCAGAAAGCCGGCGGATGCCGGCCCGAGGCTGCGGTTCATAAAGCCAGTATCCCATGCCGCCGGCCCGCCGTGCAGCGAAGTCACAGACTCACGGCTGCCTCCCACCGCGGGCCGATTCCCGTTCGTCGTTAGTGGGACAACACATCGGCCCAACCGAAGGGACAAATCGTGGGCGGCTGGACATCGAACTCGGCCGCGACTATCCCCGCCGCGTCGGAGTAGCACCGCGGAAGCATCTCGTCCGTCAGTTTGCCTTGCAAACTGGGGCTATCCTGCAAGAGCTGCGCGATCTCGGCTTGTTGCCGGCGGATGGATCCGCGCCATCCGCGCTCGTTATTTTCACGCACCGCGCCCGAGGTCAGCTTGAGCTTGAGCAGGTGCTCCAGAACCTGGGTGACCCGGCTCCGCAGTTGGTGGCGCTGGCTCTTGCCCATGTCCTCGATTTCCTCCGCCACGTGATCCAAGTCAACCTCCTGCAGGCGACCCTCGCGGAGGAGCTTCGCCGTCTCCGCGGCCCATTCGGCGTAATCCCGATCATACTGCCCCGTGCTCATTGAGCCGCCTCTTTCTTGCCCCAAAACGCTACCGCTGCGGCGCTGACTTCCTCGTCATCCGCCACACAAATATTTTAGGCTTTTCGTCCAGCATCTGCCTGACGCTGCGGTAGCTCGCCGGCGGACGTCATGCAGCCATTGCGTATCTTGAGAGGCACGGAAGCCGCTTACCTCGTCGTGGCGGCTCCCGCGGCCGCATCCCCGCCGTGCATCCCTGAGACGTATTGGAACAAGCCCGGAATTCCGCCGGACTTGTCCCAGCAGGCCAATATCTCGTTCGTGGTGTGCAAACCGAGCATGCGGTAGCTTTCCGTTTGCGATTCGTCGAAGAACTGATCCGCGGTGCTCTGATGCGGAAACGCCTTGTGGCCGGTCTGATAGCTGGCCACGTCGGGAGGTTCGTTTCCGCGCATCATGGGCTTGATGTAAAGAAGATATCCGTCTTCTCCTGCGCCGTCCACCAGCCGGTAGCCGATTCGCGCTATCGCGAAACGCTGGCATTTCTTCCCCAGAGACTCGAACGACCCATCCGCAAAATCGATCGGAATCTTCATGTCGATGCGGATCTTGCGCAAGGCGTTGCCCAGATCTTCGAAGGTGAATTGGGCATCGCAGCCCGCATCCGATACCACGATGTAACGGCAGCGCCGCCGCACCATTTCATAGATCCCCAGATTCTCGAAATGCCCTCCGTCCGAGAGATACACATACGGGCTGCTATCGTCGGTGAGACCGAATGCTTCCCGCACGATGGACGCGATGGCCGAGGTTGGCCCCGGCTGGCGCCAGGTCCGTACGCCGTCCGCGCCCGGATTTCCCAGCCAGCAGCCCAGGCGAGCGTTAAACAGCGTCATGATGAACGCGATCACTTTCGACGAATGATACCCCATGGCCGGGCTGGCGGCCGCTCCGGAGATGGCGATCGCGGTGCCCAGAGAGACTCCGCGCCGCCCACCGTAATGGAGACTGGGACGATAGCCGAGATTCGAGCTGCCGCAATGGAGCGGCGTCATGGTGAAGGGCTCGGCCTTCCGCTGCTGCCACGCCAGCCGCCGGGTGCGTACCAGGTTCAGGGTGACGTTGACCACGTGGAGCGGCTTCAAGCTCGCGTCCAGCTCGTGCAGCCGGATGTTGTCGCTGGGAGCGAACCCGGTGAAATCGTTGGCGTCGCGGCTGGGATTGGAAGCCCCCAGGTATGCGCGGACCAGCCGGTTCCGGTACATCTGTTGGAGGGAGAACTTATTGATATTGATGAACCGTGCCATCACCCAGCCGAACGCCAGAAACCCCAGGCCCAGGGCGGCGTTGGCTTCCCAGCGCGTCCCTTTCAGCAAGGCCGCATGTTGCCACCAGGCGCAAGCCGGGCAGCCCAGCCCCGAGATCGTCAGAATCCAGTCCGTCAGCATCGCCAGACCAACCAGGAACGCCCCTGCGAACACCGGGGCCGCTGCCTTCATGACAATGGACAAGGCCATGGAGGGCGGAGGCACGCCGGCCACTGCCGCGTTCTGATCGCCGGACCCGGTTTTGGAACTTAAGCCCGCCAGGGCGCTGATCCAGCCCGCCGACGCGCCCACGGTCGCGAGCAGCGATTTTCCCCACACCGGCAGGGTGAACGCCCACTGCGGCAAAATCAGCACCAGCGCGCAGGCCCCCGTCCAGCCCACGACCAGCAACAATACCCACGCGCCGGCCCGCGCCAGCCACTCGCGGTCTTCATCCCGTAAGATCCTGCTGGTGAAACCGATGAACAGGCATTGCGCCAGCGCCAGCGCCACCAGCAGCAGGGGAATCGCCACGGTGATGTAAACCGGCCAACTGGCGTACAGGTAGACCTGGTAGACGAGCAGCCACGCCGCCGAACCGGCGCTCCAACTGGTCAGCAGAACCGCCGCCGAAACGGGCAGTAACCAGCGCAAGCGTTGGCGCAGACTCTTGCCGCAGAAAACCAGGTACGCCAGCCACCCCGCAAACGCGGCGGCCATCACGCCGGCGGTCAATGTTCCGTACCCGATCGACTGCGAAAGAGAGTCGCCGGCGCGCGTTAAATCGCCCCCGGCGAACCAGGCGTCGCTGGTCATAAATGCCACCGCGGCGAGCACCAACGGCAGCAGGCAATACTTCAGAAAATCGATTGCCGTATGGTTTTTCCCGCCCACTCCGGGCAGGTACCGCAGGATATTGAAAACTGACATCGCGAAGAGAAGCGCGCTCGTCGCGGGAATGATTTTCGACAGTTGGGCGGGATTGAGCCATGCAGACGCGCTGTAAAAAGTAAAGAACGTCTCTCCCAGCCTCCCGAGGGACAGTAGCAGCCGCGGCGCCATGAGCGCGGCCAGCAGCAGGGGCACGAAGACCAGCCAGTTCAGGAACATGTTGCGCCCCACCGTCGCGACCAGCGTCCAGGTGTCCAGCGAGAGCAGCCCCAGTTTGGGCGCCAGGTAATTGTTGTAGTCCCGGAGATGTTGAATGGGATCGGGACCGGGCGCGGCGGGAGCTTCGCAGTGAAGTTGCGGGACCACCTTGTCGATACCGTGCGCGCGCTGTTTCCAGCAAGTGAGCCACGCCCCGATGTACCCTCCGCCGGAGACCGTGGAGAGGTAGTCGAAGGCGCCCAGGACTCCGTGCTCCGCCAATCCCTGGATTACGCCCAGGGCGAACGTGGCGCTGCGGATGCCGCCGCCGGACAGGCATAGGGCCGAGAGGGGCGCCGCCGGCTGGCCATCCGCCGCCTGCGGGCGCAGTGCCCGGTATTCTTCCCGTAAGACTTCGGACACTGCAAGCGGCTGGGACTCGACCATAGTGGAAACTGTGAAGCAAACTCAGACCGGAGTCAAGTCTTTTCTGGATCGGCGGCTCTACTGCGTGCGCTCCGCTTCCAACTGCCGCACGTCGTCCAGCAATTGCGGAATTACGCCATCTTCCTCGGACGCGTAGAAGCCGCGGATGCGCCGCTTGCGGTCCACCAGCACGAAGCGCGTGCTGTGCACCAGGCTGCCGTCGACGCTGTTCAGCTTGAAGACGTGCAACCCGAGGTCGTTGAGGGTCCCGATATCGCCCGTAAGGAAAAACCAGCGCGAAGGGTCCTGCTTGAAATGGCGGGCGTATTCGGCCAGGACCGGCGGCGTGTCGTGCGCCGGGTCCACGGTCATTGAGACCAGCCGCACGTCGGGGGTTTCCGCGGTGGAACTCTGCAACTGGCGCATGTGCGTGGTCATCATGGGGCAGGGGCCGGGACAGGTGGTGTAGATGAAATCGGCCACCCAGACGTGTCCGTCGAGAGCCTTGCTGTCGAACGGCTGGCCGCTCTGCGCGGTGAGTTGGAATTCGGGCACGTCGCCATAGACGGGGAGGTCGCGGTGTTTGGCGCAGCCTGCCATCCATAGCGCCAGGGCCAGCAGCGGCCAACCAATGCGCCTCATGCGGCGCTCCTGGCGCTCTTCTGCGAAGCGACCGCGCCCGACACCCCGAGCAGCAGCAGTCCGAATGCGGCGGTGACCACGGCGCTCACCAGCGGACCCGGGGTGGCATTCGGCAGACCCAGCAGGCCATTTAGCAGCAAGAGCGAATAGGTCAGCGGATTGGCCCACATAATGACGCGGATCGCGCCGCGCGCCGTGGCCATGGGGAACAGCGCACCCGAGACCAGCCACATGGGCAGCAACAGCAGGTTCATGATGCCGTGGAAGCCCGCGGTGGAATCCATTTTCCAGGCGATTACGAAGCCCAGAGCGGTCAGCGTGAAGGACACCAGGAAGATCGCGCCGGCCGCCGCGATCGCCTGCACAAGGTCCGGGTGCACGCCGGCCAGCGGGGCGAACGCCAGCAAGATCAGCCCTTGCAGCCATGCCAGGGTGGCTGCGCCCAGAATCTTGCCGAGCACCAGGCTGGTGCGCGACGCGGGCGACACCAGCATCGAAAGCAGAAAGCCCTCTCTGCGGTCTTCGATGATCGTAATGGTGGAAAACACGGCCGAAAACATCACCGTCAGCACCACCGCCCCGGCATAGTAGCGAGCCAGGTCGTTCGACCCGTAGCCCATCAACAGCCAGAAGACCAGCGGCGATGCCACCACTGCCAGGATGCGGCTCTTTTGCCTCCAGAAGCGCACCAATTCCCGCTGCCAAAGGGTCGCGGCGGGCAGCCAGAAGCTACTCAATGGAGGCCCCCGTTCGCTGCACGAATACGTCTTCCAACGTCGGCTTGTGCAGGCCCACGGAAGTCACCGCGCCGGGAAACGCCTCCACCACTTCGGCGATGAAGCGGTGGCCGTTCTCGATTTCCACGCGCACCTCGAGGTCCCGCGGCGAACTCTTCAGATGGAATCGCTCGCCGATCCCGGCGGCCAGCGAGGCGGGGTCCGGGGTCTCCAGCACCACCACGTCGCCGCCGATGCTCGACCGCAGTTCGGCCGGCGAACCCTCCGCCACGATCTTGCCCTGATGCAGCAACACCAGGCGGTCGCAGCGGTCGGCTTCCGGCAGGATATGGGTGGTCAGCAGGATGGTGACGCCCTCGCTCTCGCGCAGGTTTTCCACGTGCCGCGAAAGATCGCGGCGGGCCGCCGGGTCGAGGCCGGAGGAAGCTTCGTCCATCAGCAGCACCTGCGGGCGATGCAGCAGCGCCTTGGCGATTTCCACCCGCCGGCGCAGTCCGCCGGAAAGCGTGTCGACCAGGTCTTTGCGGCGGTCGGCCAGGCCCAGACGCTCCATGGCGCTCTCCATCCGCTCGCGCAGCACCGCGCCGCTGAGACCGTGCAGATGCCCCTGCGCGCGCAGGTTTTCTTCCACCGTGAGGGCCTTATCCAGGCTCTGCGTCTGGAAAACCACGCCCACCAGGCGGCGCACCGCGGCGGAATCGCGAACCACGTCGTGGCCGGCAATCATAGCGCTTCCCTCGGTAGGCGCCATCATGGTGCAGAGGATGCGGAAGAGGGTCGATTTGCCGCCGCCATTGGGCCCCAGCAGGCCGAAGATTTCGCCTTTTTTCACTGCGAAGCTGACGTTCGCAAGCGCGACGCGGTCACCGTATCGATGGGTAAGATTCTGAACTTCGATCACAGCCCGGGCCTGTCCAATAGCATGAGGCCATAGATCAGCGGCAGGTACAAAACCGAGGTCAGCAGCACTCCACGGGCGCGCGAGAGAGTGCGTTCCAGCGCCACCCGTACGCCCGCGTACAAGAACCACAGTCCGAGCAGCAGCGCGCCGGCCACGTAGATGCGCCCCGACATGCCCAGCAGGCTGGGAATCAGGCTCACGGGAATCAGCACGATTCCGTAGATCACGATCTGCCGCGCGGTGGAACGGCAATCGGGCTCTACCACCGGCAGCATACGGATGCCGGCGCGGGCGTAGTCTTCTTTGTACATCCAGGCGATGGAGTAGAAGTGCGGGAACTGCCAGACAAATAGGATCGCGCCCAGCACCCACGCTTGCGGCGTAAGGGCGCCGGCGGCGGCGGCGAAGCCGATCATCGGCGGCATGGCGCCAGGAATCGCGCCCACGGTGGTGGACCACCAGGTGCGCTGCTTCAGGGGCGTATACAGGAAAAGATAGCTGGCCAGGGTAAAGGCGCCGATCGCCGCGCAGAGCAGGTTGACGCCCAGCCATAGCTCCAGAAATCCGGCGACGGATAGCGCGGCGCCGAATACCAGCGCGCCGTTCGCGGAGAGCCGCCCGGAAGGCAGCGGACGCCCGGCAGTGCGCCGCATGTGACGATCGGCCTCGCGCTCGTACCACTGATTGAGCGCCGCGGTGCCGGAAGCGATCAGCCCGGTTCCGACGATCGTGTGGAGCAGCGGGAGGAAGTGGATTCCCCGCAGAAAATCGAGCCAGTTGGCGGCTGCTGGGAGGCCAAAAAAGTACCCGATCCCGGTGCTCATGAGGATCAGCCAGGTGATTCTCGGTTTGGTCAATTCGATGTAATCGCGCATCCGGCGATAGCTATTCCCTTGGCAGGCACGTGCAATATAGATAACGGGCTTGTGCCAGTATACTATGAGATGCTGCCGATAGGAGACAAGGTTCAGCAAGCCTTCAGAGAGGCCACCGGGCCCGCCCCGGTGGCCGGATGCCGCGCCGTCAGGTCCGAGAGCGGCCCGATGTTGTCGAAGGCATCGAAGGCCGGTTCGGTGGAGAACGACGAATACAGCGGAGTTGCCGCCGCGTCGAACTGCGTCATGGGCGCCAGGCCCAGCATCGATTCCATGGTCCGCACGAACGAAGAAGTGGTGTACATGGTGCTGTCCACCACGCCCCGCTTCACCCAGGGAGACGCCAGGCCGGCCGTGCGGTGCGCGTCCACGTGGTCCAGCCCGTTCTGCGCGTCATCTTCAATCACGAAGATAGCGGTGTGGCTTCGCCTGAGGCTTCTTCGCCGGGGCACTTCCGATTGAGTCATAGCGTCTATCGTCCACAATGCCTCTAACCCTTGCGATTCCCAATTGTGGCAGCGGAATTGAGATGGGAACCAGCGCCAGCAGTCGGCGACCTCTCCCGCGCGGAAGGCGTGACCCGGCGGTAACGACTGGCTGATCGCCACGCGTATCGTGGCGTATGTTGGACGATACCGGCACGGCGGACGATTCGCTCAGCGGCCCCGTGGCACTAGAGTGAACCCCTCCACCGAGACCTGCGAATTCTTATAGCGGTCTACCGGACGCAAAAACAGAATCCGGATTGCATGCACCAGCAGCGGCCTGGCCGTCGCCGGCATTTCAAACGACAGCGTCTCCTGGCGCTTCATCCCCATCAGCACACTCTCGCCACCTTCCACGCCTCCCTCAACTTCCAACTGCATTGATGCCATCAGCAGTTCCTCCCCCGCGCTGGTCACGGAGACCAATAGCTTGCCACAATTTGTCAGGTCAATCGGCGGGTCGAACGTCTGTACCGCTACCGTCTCCATCGGACCGCCGCTGATCGTCCCGAACAGATTCTCCAGCGGCGTCCCCGTTTCCACAATGGCATCCCTGGGCAGGCGCACCGAACTCGACGGGAACAGTTGATACTCCCCCGTAAACGGCATCGCGAGTGGCTGCTCGGAGACGAATCGAAATCGCGCTCCAGGCAAAACCAACTTGGGCCCCTGGCTCCGCTTTGCGCGTGGACGCAACACCACACCCGGAACGTCGGTCTGCCCGACCACCTGCGTCACCAAAGGTCGGGAGCCGGCAGTTTCTACCTTCGACGGCGCAGGCGGTACGTGCGCCAATCGCTGCAGTACCCGCCTCGTTATGGCGATCGTTTGGGCCGTTTCTGTCGTTCGATCCCCAGCCCTTGGGAACTCCTGCACGATCTCCTTGTGTATCAGCGCAGCCGTCAACGCGATCGTCAACAGAATGGTCAGAACGATGCTCGGCGCCGAGTAGCGCGCTCTGGCTCCGCTTCTCGCCGCCATCGCGCCGAGCGCCAGCGCCATCGCGATCCAGATGGCTGTCACGGCTGCGAATGAAATGGCAGCCAGCAGCGGATATTCCCCGGCGAGCGCATAAATGCCCGCCTGCAACGCCAACGCGCCCAGCATCGTGATAATCACCGCCCGCGAGAAGTACTCCGGCTGCTGTTGATAGCTGAACAGTAAGGGTCCGGATTTCAACCCGGTACGGCGCCTCACCGGAATGCTCTCCCCTTCAGGTGCGCGACTGGACGCCAGCAGACGCATGCTGTTGACCACCAGCGCCAGTCCCGCTGCAGCCCCAAGTTGTGCCCGCGACGCCACCAGCAGCGCCCCCGGGACCAGCCACATGGCGGCCGCCGAGTCCTCCCAGGAAGCCGCCAGCAGGTCGGAGAGCGGCGCCAATGAGACTGCGAGGTAAGTCCCGAAGGTGATCCCTCCAGCCACCATCCACGTCGCCAGCACGTAGACCAAAGCCAAGGGGAGCAGTCCCTGCGCCGGCGGCTTCCAGATTGCCCAAGCGGCGGCCAAAGCGGCGCCCTGCACCGCCAGTGTCGACAGTCGGATCGTCTGGGAGCCTCGCCTCGTGCTCGATCGCGCGCCACCGTTTGACTTCATGCAGACTGTACTGGCGATCCCGAGCCGCAAGCAATCCGTCCTTACCGCGCACATACCGTGCCCCATCGGCCATCGCGCTCGCGCCCTCCACAAGTGTACTCGTTCGGCAAGCTCCTGATAGGTGGGCTTTGTCGAACCACGCCAGGGGCGGCGCCCGTCCCGGCTCCCCGCCCTGGGTCAGTGTGCGATAAGGCCACGATAACCGGCCAAAGCTGGCTGGACCTCAGCTTTAGGGTAAGCAATTTAGAATCAGTCGGTTTGGCCGGTTATTGTCGGCATATACGGTCCAATCTGTGCACTCGTCCCTAATGGATAAATTCGACGTTAGTTACTGGCCCGCGGGAATCACAATTGGCCATATATGGCCGTTTCACGTTCCCGATCCCCGCAAAATGCGCGCGCAGCACGGGGGGCCGCGGCCGGCTAACGCGATACAATTGGTCTTGCAGGAGGTAGCCATGCCCAAGTTGATCGTCTCTCCTACCATCGTTCAGTGCGTCGGCAACATCAGCAAAACCGCCAGTGAGTTCGTCGGTCTGGTCAATACCGGCGACGAAGAGATCTCCATCACCCGCGTGCAATCGCCTCCGGGATGGGTCGGAATCGGACAATACAGCGACTATCGGGAATATCGCCTCGTGCTCGCCGGAACACTCCACGTCGAGCACGCCGATGGGGCCTTCGACATACAAGCCGGCCATTGTCTCGATGTCGAGCCCGGCGACTGGGTCCGCTATTCCACCTCCGGCCCCGCCGGCGCCGACTACATCACCATCTGCATCCCCGCCTTCTCGCACGCCACCGTGCACCGCGACGCATGAGTGGCGCACTCCGGCGACCCTAACGGCTGCAAACGTGCGGGCGCACCCCGGCTTCTCATGAACCATTCAACCGGGCCGATTCTCAAAGTGGACGGCAGACAATCGCGCGCCGCGCGCGAGGCTCCCAAGCCGCCTTCTACCCGAACGCTCCGTGTACTGGACCGGTTGAATTTTTCTCGCCGACGTAGGTTGAGTGTGCCGACGTTGATAGATGTTGCACTTTGCAACAGATCAGGTTCACATTGGCCCATCGTGTGCGCGCCGATTGAGAACATCGGGCAACCAGGGTGAGGGGCGGCCTCCAGAAAGGACCAAGATGGTAATCTAAGCAGCTTGTTTACTGCTGACCGAAGGCCGGGCCAGCGCGGGATACGTGCCAACATCGCCGTTCTGGGAAACAACTCCTGCCTCGTCGAGGGTTTACCGATCCACATGGGGTTCGAAGCGTGGGGCTATACCAATTGACGGCAATTCTTGCCTTATGGACGGCAAAACTTGCACCTAAGCGCGGGCGCGCCCCAGTCTTGTTAGCGATATAGCATCTTCTTACGGTTGAATGGTCGCCCTCAGGACTTCCTGCCCGCTTGGACCGTTGGCTCTAAAATCCTGCTCGGCGGTAACGAACACTTCGAAACTCTTCAACGGAGTGACGGTTTTGAAGGTTGCATTCAGCTTCTTATCCGTTTTCAGTTGACCCTGGTTCTTGGAGTTTCCGCCCCGCTCCTGAAACCAAACAACATACGCGGATGCGCGTGGCGTCAGATTTTCAAGATTGGCGAGACCCTGAACTCTCATCTCCAGTTTCGTGTTGCCGTTCTTGTCCTTGCTGATCGCAACCTCGGCCCGAGCACCGGGAACGATGGACGCTGCGGTCATTGGGTACTTCTTGGCTGCATACGCGATAGTACAGAGCAACGCAAACGTCAGACCGATTGTGTAAAGCTTTCGCATCGGACACCTCATCGTTACGGTTCCAAAGCACGCGTAAGACCACGTTTTCCGTGATACTTCGTTAACCCAGCTTGGCACGCTGGACGAACATGCGAGCATAGATGCGATCGGCCGTTGTTGACTCGGAAACTGGCCCCAAACGGCGCGGGAAGCGTCCGCTCCACTCCGGACGGTTTGTCGTTTTAATACGGCCAATCCTTCATCGAGGTCGGCCGCTAGACGAAGTGATCGAGGTCCATGGATAGGGCCGCATTTCTTCTTTTCGTTCGAGCTGTCTTACCGGAGAGCCCCCCGAAGCCCGGTTTTGGGGGCTCGCGAGGTAGGTGGTCAGGTCTCACCAAAAGGCTCTTGCAGTCCTCGCCTTCGCTGTGCGGAATGGTCGTGGCGGTCTTGAGCGACTCGCTGCGGCGCCACAATCAAATCGGGCAGAGATTGGACGTATAAGTCGCCAACCCGGAAGTTATCCGCTTGGACAAAGCGTCAGGTGCTTTCCGGCGCAGGCATCCCAAAGATAGCCCGCCGGCGAGGAGACCAGCCGCTCATCGGCGTCCGGTTCGCCGCGGTTGCTGTAGCTATTCGTCCACGCCTTTTCGGTGAAATCGGTGGCGTAGGCGGCATTGGACCACTGGTGTCCGTCCTCGAAAACTTCGCCGTCGCAGTAGAGATTATCGAGCGTGACCAGGCGGCGCGCCAGGCGCCAGCTTGGGGGCGCCGTTCCCCACCCCCAAGTCTCCGAATACCTGGTCGTATGTGCGATTCTCGCGGATGATGTACAGGATGCGGGCTTTTGTCGAACAACCCTAGGGGGGCATCGTCCCGGCTCCCCGCCCTGGGTCAATGTACGATCACGCCGTTTTTTGTCTACGACCGTTTGCCAGTCAAAAGTGATATCCGGGTAATTTGCACGTACCGCGTCGATTGAGTACGATTCCAGGCGGGCGGACCGCCGCCATGCATGTGACTTTCCCGGTAGGTCAGTTCCCGGAAGAACGCACCCTCCGCGCCGGGTGCGCGACGTGGAAGTGATGCGGATTCGGTTGCTGGGTGGGGCGGACCCCCTGGTCCGCGGCCGACCCCCCGGTCGGCCCCTGCTGTTTTGGTGAGATTTCCGCAGCTTTCGCCGAACTATCTCGGTGTGCCTCTCTACCGACGCAGGCTTCCCCACGACTATGAGGCTGACCAACCCGTTTTCCTCACCTGGCGCCTCCGTCTGCCCTCTCACCGGACTTTCCCGACGGCTGTACGGAACTCCGGTCAGGCATTTGCCGCCATGGATCGCCTGCTGGATGAAGTCTGCGGTGGGCCGTTCTACCTGCGTCAACCGGCGGTCGCCGACATGATCGTAGAAGCCATCCAGTACAACGCCGACATCCTCAAGCACTATGTCTTACATGCCTTCGTAGTAATGCCCAATCACGTTCCTCTGCTGGCAACTCCAGCCATGCCGCTGCCCAACCTGACGAAATCGTTGCAGGGCATCACGAGCAAGCGAGCCAACGCGATGCTGTCAATGACGGGAAACTCCTTTTGGCAGGAAGAGAGCTATGACCACCTGGTGCGGCACGAGCGAGAGTTCGAGAAGATCCGA
>Ga0182030_10009017_pt1 | contig 20508 bp, 18 predicted proteins | sample 812S3MmetaG_FD_121299 | JGI IMG/M metagenome (GOLD analysis project Ga0182030, IMG submission 121299) | Permafrost microbial communities from Stordalen Mire, Sweden - 812S3M metaG (Illumina Assembly) | ecosystem: Environmental > Terrestrial > Soil > Wetlands > Permafrost | place: Sweden... | reverse complement strand
CGCGAATTGCTGGCCAAGTACGATCTCGCCGCCAAGTTGCCACCTGCGGTGAGCGCCTTCTTCGAGCGCGATGACCTGCCCGAGTCACCCGGCAACAAGGGGTGGCGGCCGCCTTTTTTCGCCAAGTTTCCCAAGCTTGGAGCCGTAGCCGCGCGCGGCGTCACCGCGGCCGCCTCGATGAGCGGCGAGGACGAGGCTTTTCGCAAATCGGTCTTCGAGATTCTGCTCTCCAGCCACGACCTGGTGGAAAACGCCCGCGCCCTGGCCGAGAAGGCCGGGTTCCACGTGGCCGTCGACAACAGTTGCGACGACTGGAACTACGCCGAGGCCGCCCGCTACCTGTTGGAGCGCTTTCACGCCCTGCGCGCCGTTCATCCGCGCCTGTGCCTGATCTCGGTCGGCGAGGTGATGGTCAAGCTCGACCGCACGCCCGGCACCGGGGGCCGCAACCAGCAGTTTGCCATGGCCTGCGCGCTCGAGCTGGAGCAGTATCAGGGCGAACAGTTGACCGTTCTCAGCGCCGCTTCCGACGGCGTAGACGGCAATACCCAGGCTGCCGGAGCCATCGCCGACCCCACCACCGTGGCCCGCGCCCACGCCTTCGGATTTCACCTGAAGGCGGCGCTGACGGCCTTCGATGCCTGTCCGATGTTCACCGCCCTGGGCGATTCTGTAGTCACCGGACCCACCGGCCACAACCTGCGCGACCTGCGTCTGCTGCTAGCCGACAGTTCGCAGTAGGACGAACGCAGTCCAGCGGACACGCGGAATTCATGGCTCGCGACGACCCCGTTCCCTTCTGCGGCAAGACCATCCCACAAGCTCACCAAAGAACCCCGCAGCCGAGGCAGGAAGATGAGATCCCTGCTCTGGCTGCGGAGTTCTGCATCCCGGAAATTTTTGGGTTCCCCAAGTCTCGCCTTTATGCCCCAGGAAACCTCAAATCCACGCGGTCGTGCTCCTGGATCGGCTAAATCGCATAGACGACGCGATACACGCCCCAGCGCCGTCCCCTGACCCAGATGGGCACATTCAAATCCTTCAGCATCGGCATGTTGTTGGGCCCGAGGTCGCGCAGGTAGGTTTGCAGCAGATAGTCCTTATCCGCGCTGAAGGCCACTTTTCCAGTGGCGTCGGAGATCAGGCGGCGACCCCGGCAGTGACTGGCATTCCATTTCGGATCCGGCCCCTGGGGATGATTGAATTCCTTCAGATGGGTTCCCAGGTAGCCCTTGCGATCGATGGCGCAAGCTCCCGAAATGCGGCTGTCGGAGGCCGCGATCGGTTCCTGGATGGCGGGCAGCACGCGGTCGGTGAAGTCGACAAAGCGGGTGTGATACTGCACCGGATTGGTACCGGGCATCGGCTTGTAATCCTCGTCAAAAAGATCGTCCATGGTGAGCGTGCCGTCGCTGAGCGCATTCTCGAAGGTCTCCGCGACCTTGCTGGCGCCGTCAAAGGTGAGGCAGATCATAGGCCAATCCAGAACGTCGGCGCCTGCAAGGAACTTTTGCAGCCGCTCGCGATTTGCGTCATTCGGCATATTGATCTTCAGCGCCGCGGAGCCTTGGCCGCTGTCGCTCACCGCGACCGGAAGACGGCCCAGAATGCCCAGATCCAGCTCCAGTTTTCCTCCCCTGAGGGACGGCAAATTGGAGGCAACGCAGTGCGCCTCCTCTATCGAGAGCGCGTCCACAGTCACGGGAGCCGCCCGATCGCCGTTGCAAAGCCGGGCGTCCATGGGAGCGAATACCCGTGGGTTTTCGGACTCCTGGTCTTGCACGGCGTAGCCCATGATCACCGCCAGGCGCCGCTCCAGATCGGCAAGACATTGGCGGGTGGCGGCGTGCTGTTCAAGCACCTTGCGCGCCGTCTGACCCACATCCGCCACCTCGCTGGCAATCTCCCGCACCGAGTTCGCCGCCTGGTCGGTCCCCTTGGCCGCAAACGAAGCGCTGCGGCTCATCTCGCTGGTGGCGCTTGTCTGCTGGCTGATGGCATTGGCAACTTCGTGCGAGATGCTCGACATCTGATTGATAATCTCCGAGATACTGCCGACCGCATCGACCGACTGCTGAATCGAGGACTGAATGTCGGCGATCTGGCCGTGAATCTGCGCGGCCGCGGATGCGGTTTGATTGGCCAGTGTCCGGACCTCCGAGGCGACAACGGAAAATCCGCGGCCGGCCTCCCCTGCGCGGGCCGCCTCGATGGTCGCATTCAAGGCCAGAAGATTGGTCTGGCTGGCGATATTGCTGATCAGCTGGACCACCTTTTTGATCGTATCCGACGATTTGCTCAGCGCGTGAATCGTACTGGCCGCGCGCGTGGCTTCCTCGACCGCCACGCCGGCAATCGAGGTCGATTTGCCCACCAGCCCGTCAATCTGTTGAATCGATGCCGCCATCTGCTCATTGGCGGCGGCCACCGACTCCACATTGCGCGTCGCCAACTCGGAGTTTTCGGCAACCGATTGCGACAACGTCGCCACCCGGTCAACCGATTCGACCATCGTATTCAGCGCCGTCAAGGTCAGCTCGCCCTGCGAAGACACCTCGCTCATGCTGCCGCGCAACAATCCCTTGGTCGCGTCGGAAAGCGCTAGAAGCCGACGTTTTCCCTGCAGGCGCCGCAGATGCTCGGCGAGAAAATCAGACCATCGGCCACCGCTGTGCGAACCCGGCTGCACGGCAATGCCCGCGCCTGGCTCTGCCCCTTGCAGACTTCGCCACCACCAGACGGCGAGCAGGATCGATGCGGTCAAACCAATCGCCAGACGAACACGCCAATCGGCGCCACGCGCCGCAACCGGCAACAATACCGCCGCCTGAATCACGGCCAATATCACAGTAAGGAAGAACACCAACGACTTTTTCGACATGGAGAACGCGCCTGCTTCCTGGGTGGCGGACGTGAGAGAAAAGGGCCAGCGTCCCGGTCACGCCAGAGCCTCTCTCGCCGCAACCTGAGAAACCTATCGGCCAGAAGCGCTAAAACTTCACCTGTACCGCCCGGTCATCCTTCGGCGCCCCGTCCAAAGACTCGATCTCCATGGCCAGATGACCACCTTCAGCACCCGCGTCTGGCAGTCGATGGACGGTCAATCCTCACGGTGTCAGGCGCTCGGATCGTCGTCTTTTAGCGAAGGCGCAGCCAAGATCGGGCCCGGAGCGATTGATGGCCCTCCCGCCGCGTATCCAGCCGCAGCATCGTTTCGATGCAAAAAAGACTGCAATCTTGAAAAAGAACAAACAAATTCAGAATCGAGGCGAACTCAGCAACTGCCGGCGCAGGTCGACAATCTCCGCGTGGGTATGGCTGGCCGCGGCGCGGTTGTCCGGGTGCAGGCGCGGTGGGCCAAAGCTGACCATGGCCGAAAAACCGGCTGTGCCCAGCGTCTTGAGCAGATGGGGCAGGAAGAGCACATCGCCGAACCAGCATAGTTCCCGCTCCGGCGTGCCATCCGCGGCCACGTACCGGATTGCCGCGGCGGTTATCGGCGCCCCGGCTGCGACGGCCGGGGCAATCAGCCGGGCGTGGAAGCGCAGCACATGACTGCCGTCCGTGCTGGTGCCCTCGGGAAACAGCAGCACCGGAACCGGCAGCTTGAGCCGCTCGTCGATCTGTCTGGCCACGGAATTGTTGCTGGCCATGCTCGACCGGTTCAGGAAGATCGTTCCGCCCATGCGCGCCGCCCAGCCGAAGAAAGGCCAGCGGTCAATCTCCATCTTGGCCACAAAAAAACACGGCATGGCCGCCGAGAGGATCAGAACGTCCAGGTAGCTGAGATGGTTCGAAACCACCAGCCCATGCGTGGGCGCAGATCCCTCCACGCGGAATGGAATTCCCATGGAAGCCAAAACCTGCCGGCAGCTCTTTTGCACCCACAGCGCACGACTCTCCATGCTCAGCGGACCGCGCAGGCGGGCCAGCCAGTAGCGCACAACCGACAGGGCCAGGATCGCTCCCAGCGCCACAGCGCGCCGGGCTGCGCGCAGGCTCACCGGGTAAGCGGGGCCAGAAAGCGATTGCGCGCCGCCGGCGTGAGCGACTTCAAATCGAGCAGCGTCAGGAAATCGATGGTGCCGAACTCCCGGTCCCAGGCCGGCGCGCCGCAGATGCGCGCACCGATTGCCAGGTAGGTCTTCAGCAATCTGGGGACGCGCACCTGGGAGTGAGCGTCCCCGGTCCGCACTGCGGGTGCTTCGTGGCGGGGCGACGGCTGTGCGTCCTCGCCCTGCGTCTCGTTGGGACAGGCGTAAGCCGCGGCCGGCACAGTCGCGAACTCCGGTGAGACCCGGAAATGCTCGAGCTGGCCGAACACCTGCCAGCCTTCAGCCGGGTCTTTCGAGGTCAGCGACGAACAGCCGATCAGGTAACGCAGTCCCATACCGGTAGCATACTGCGCGATGCCCCTCCACAGGAGCGTCAGGACTTCGGGGGTGCGATGTTCGCGATCGATCGAGGCTCGGCCCAGTTCCAGAATGCCGGCGCGGAGCGGCTCGTAAGGGGCAAAGTCGAACTCCTGCTCGGAGTAGTAGCCCAGGTTGCGCGCGGCCCCCGCGCCGGACTGCATCCGGTAGGTGCCCACGACGCGACGCGCCGGATCGTCTTCGAGCTTGTCCTCCACCAGCAGGTGCTCGCAGAAGGGGTCAAACGGATCGCTGTCCAACCCGGTCTGGCAGGAACTTGCCAATCCTCCGCCCAGCTCGATGTTGAAAACTTTGAAGCGCAGCCGGCAGGCGGCATCGCGATCCTCGGAGGTTTCCGCCAGTCGCAGCCGGTAGCGGCCCACCTCGGCCCACGCACGCGGAGAAGAACCGACGCTGCGGCCCTTCAGCGCTAGAGCAGCAGTGCTCAGGCAGGACTCTGCCTGGAAAGAGGATGCCGCGGCCAGTTGGATCGGTACCTTCTGCTCAACGGAGGTGATCACGGAAGCAGTATCGTATGAAAAGTGTGAAGCGGCGATGAAGCCTGCGCGAATCGTATGCAAAGATCCTGCATGGCCTGCTCGGCCGCGACAGGCGCGGCGGAAACGATTCCGTGACAGAGCCGCCTCCACCGCGTTACCCTGAGGTGGAGCCGCAAGGCGCGACCAAGGAGCATTTTAACCACCATGCCCATCCAACCCACCTCGAAAATCTGGCACAACGGATCCCTCATCCCCTGGGATCAGGCCAACATTCACGTGATGAGCCACGTCGTACATTACGGCTCCAGCGTTTTTGAAGGAATTCGCTGCTACGCACAGCCGCTAGGCTCGGCCATCTTCCGCCTGCCGGAGCATATGCAGAGGCTGCTGGACTCGGCCCGGATCTACCGCATGAGTGTGCCCTACACGCTCGACGAACTCTGCGCCGCCGTCGTCGATGTGGTCGAGGCCAATGGCGTCGCGCCCTGCTATATCCGCCCCATCGTGTTGCGCGGCTACGGCGAAATCGGGGTCAGCCCGAAAGGCTCGCCCATCGAGGTTTATATTGGCAACTTTCCCTGGGGCAAATACCTCACCGGCCAGGGCGGCGCGGATGTCTGCATCTCCAGTTGGAACCGCCTGGCTCCCAACACCATGCCCTCCCTCGCCAAAGCCGGCGCAAACTACATGAACTCCCAGCTGATTCACATGGAAGCCGAGACCAATGGCTACGTCGAGGGCATTGCGCTCGATGTGAACGGCCTGGTCAGCGAGGGTTCCGGCGAAAATGTCTTCGTGGTGCGCAACGGCGTCGTCTACACTCCGACTCTGGCCAACTCGGCCCTGTCCGGCATCACCCGCGACTCGGTGCTCACCATCGCCCGCCATTTTGGGATCACGGTGACCGAGCAGTCCATTCCGCGCGAGATGCTCTACATCGCCGACGAGGTCTTTTTCACCGGCACGGCCGCCGAGGTCACGCCCATCCGCTCCGTCGATCGCATCCTCGTCGCCGACGGCAAGCCGGGCGAGATCACCCGCAAGATCGCCGACGAATTCTTCGCCATCGCCAACGGCCTCAAGTCCGACCGCTTCGGCTGGCTCACCCCGGTCAAGGTGAAAGCCGCCGCGCCGGTCAGCGTCTGACGCGTCCCTCTACTTGGTCAACAAAAAGGCGGCTCTCACGGGCCGCCTTCTTTTTTGGGGTTTCGTGGCGCGAGTCTCGCCAAATTCAGCAGGAATCGCGCCGCCTTTGCCGGAACTCGCTTCGGCGCGGTCGCTCCGCCAGCCTGTGCGCCGGGCTCCCGGACGGGTATCATAACGAAGAGCACACAATTCCATGGTCAAGGAAGACAGCCGCGCGTGAAACCCGAGATGAAAGTGTCGTTGGCCGGCATTGAGCTGGCCAATCCCATCATCGCCGCCAGCGGCACCTTCGGCTATGGCATCGAGTTCGAGGAGATCGTCTCGCTGGAGCGGATCGGCGGGTTCGTCACCAAGGGAATCTCGCTCGAACCGATGGCCGGACACCCCGCGCCGCGCATCGTGCAGACCGCGGCCGGCATGTTGAATGCCATCGGCCTGCAGAACATTGGCGTCGAGGAGTTCATCCTCCGCAAGCTGCCGCAGCTCGGCCGCTATCCAGCCTGCAAGGTCATCGTCAACGTCTTCGGCTCCACGGTGGGCGAGTACGTTGCGGTCGTCGAGCGGCTCAATCAGGCCGAAGGCATCGCGGCCTACGAGCTGAATGTCTCCTGTCCCAACGTCCACGCGGGCGGCATGAGTTTCGGCGCCGACGCCGGCGAACTGGAGCACCTCGTCCATCGCGTCAAATCCGTCTCCACCCGTCCGCTGATCGTCAAGCTCTCGCCCAACGTCGCCTCCATTGCCCAGATGGCCAAAATCTCCGCTGGAGCAGGCGCGGACGCCGTCAGCCTGACCAACACCTTTCTGGCCATGTCCATCGACTCTGAAACACGCCGGCCGCGGCTGACCAACATCACCGGCGGGCTTTCCGGGCCGGCCATCAAGCCCATCGCCTTGCGGATGGTCTACGAGACCGCCCGCGCCGTCACGATTCCCATCCTCGGCATGGGCGGCATCGCAACGCCCGAGGACGCGGTCGAGTTCCTGCTCGCCGGGGCCACCGCCGTCCAGGTGGGTACGGCCAGCTACGCCGACCCGCGCGCCACCGAGCGTCTGGCCCACGGGCTCGAATCCTGGTGCCGCAGCCACGGCGTAGAGCGCGTAGCCAGCCTCACCGGCGCCCTCGAGATTCCGCGCAACTGAGCCGAATGCAGAGTTCCCGCTCTCGAAAACGAGACTAGGGGCGCATCGCTCGACGCGCAGGCGCCGGAGAGATTCGCGCCACGCTCGAACGGAGCGGTCCGCGTATCGGCGAGTACGACACTCTCATCGCTGGCCAGGCCTTCAGCTGGGATCTCGTTCTCGTCACGACCAATACGGGCGAATTCGATCGAGTAAAGGGGCTGATTGTGGAAGATTGGACGCTGTGATTCCAATCTCAAAAGCGAGACTTGGGGCACCGGACGCGAAGCGCGGTTGGCCCCACCGCAGGTGGCTGCGAGACCCCAAAAAATCCCCGCCGCTCCTGGCATAAAATTACCCTCTGCTGGCGCACAATCAAAGCATTCAGGAATGCGGGCATACGAGCAGCGGACAACAAACCACCGACCCCCCCTCCCCCTACCCCCAGGGGGTATCCGGCGCAGGTCTTCAATGCCGGGTGCCCCGTCCTTGCGCTTTTTTTGGCGCAAGGGCGGGAAATCTCGAATCACAATTCTCGCCCCTTACTAAGGCGAGAATCCCTAGGCGGCGACGTCGAAGCGTTCAATCTTGGGCCGTTTTTTGTGGGCTGCTTGCCACAGATCGTATCCTGCCTGCATCTCGTACCAAAAGCCGGCGTGGGTTCCGAGCGCATCCGACAAACGCAGCGACATATCCGCCGAGATGCCCGCCGCGCCGTTGAGAATGCGCGAAAGCGTGGTGCGCGAGACATGCAGCCGCCGGGCGGCGGTAGTTACGTCCATTTCTCCGAGATATTCGCGCAATACCTTGCCAGGATGAGGCGGATTGAACATTTCCGTCATGGTTCTAGCTCCCGTGGTAGTCCTGATAGTCAACGAGAATTGCGTCTTCGCCTTCGAATCTGAAAGTTAGCCGCCAATTGCCGTTGACCCGTATGGACCAATGGCCTTCCAGATTGCCCGTCAGTGGATGCAAGCGCCATCCCGGCGTCTTCAGGTCGGAAGGCGATTTGGCCGCATCCAGAGCGTAAAGCTGAAGGGAGAGTTTGGCGGCATGAACAGGTTGAATCCCCGCTTTGCTTCCGGCCTTGAAGAATTTTTCAATTCCCGCGTGCCGAAAGCTCTTGACCATGCGTTAAGCGTAGCGCCTCACGCACACCCTGTCAAGCCTTTGATGCCAGCCGTACTGGAGATTTCCGGATTTGACTGGGCGCCCGGCCGGGTGCCCCAGGTCTCGGTTGAGACCTGGGGCCTTTCGCTGGACGCGCAGTCCCTACTGCAACAGCGTCGGCTGCTCGTCGTCGTCCTTCAACTCCTCGGGCGGGATGATGACCGCCGCGGCGACCTTGTCGTCGGTTTCCAGGTTCAGCAGGCGGACGCCCTGCGTGGCCCGTCCGGCGGCGCGGATGGTCTTGGTGTCGATGCGGATGATCTTGCCAAACTGGCTGATGACCATCAGCTCCGACGAGTCGTCCACCAGTTGAATGCTGCTGACGCGGCCGATGCGCGGCGTGACGGCCATGTTCTTGACGCCCTTGCCGCCGCGGGTTTGCAGGCGGTACTCCTCAACATTCGTCCGCTTGCCAAAGCCGTTTTCGGTGATGGCCAGGATGCGGTACTCGCCCGGCTCGTGCTCTTTGGGAGTGACCGCGACGCCCACCACGTAATCGTTCTTCGCGAGGTCGATGCCGCGCACGCCATAGGCCGGCCGGCCCATGGAGCGGACGTCGTTTTCGTCGAAGCGGATGGCCATGCCAAGGTGCGTGGCTAGGAAAACGATCTGGCTGCCGTCGGTGATGCGCGCCTTCACCAGCTCGTCGTCCTTGTCGATGCCGATGGCGATAATCCCGCGCGCCATCACGTTCGAGAAGTCCTTCAGCGGCGTCTTCTTGACGGTTCCCTTCTGCGTGCTGAAGAAGACGAACTTGCCCTCTTCTTCGAGATCGCGCACGGGAAGAATGGCGCGCACGTTTTCCCCCGCCTGCAGGTTCAGCAGGCTCTGCATCGACTTGCCTTTGCCCGCCGCGCCCACGTCGGGAATCTCGTAGACCTTCAGCCAGTAGACACGCCCTGTATTGGTGAAGCACAACAGATAGGCGTGCGTCGAATCGACGATCAACTGCGCGACGAAATCCTCCTCGCGCGTCTTCATGCCCATGCGCCCCTGGCCGCCGCGCCGCTGCTGGCGATAAATCGAAATCGGTGTCCGCTTCAGGTAGCCCTGGTGCGAGACGGTGACCGCAACCTGCTCGTCGGCGATCAGGTCTTCGAGTTGCAGTTCGGCGCTCTCGTCCACAATCTGCGTCCGCCGCGCGTCGCCATACTTGTCGCGCACCTCTTCGAGCTCCTTTACGATCACCGCGCGCAGCTTTGTCTCGCTCGCCAAGATCGACTCATACTCGGCGATGCGCTCCCGAACCTGCTTCAACTCGTTCAGCAGTTCGTCGATGGAGAGTTGCGTCAGGCGATAGAGCTGCAACTCGAGGATGGCGTCGATCTGGCGCAGCGTGAGGCCCTTTTCCTCATGCGGCAGATGCTCGCGGTCCAGGTTGAGAATAATCTCTGTGCCTTTGCCCCAGGCGTAGAGGTTTTCGCGCGCCTCAACGCGCGAACCCGAGGCGCGGATGATGCGGATGACCGTGTCGAGATTGTCGAGCGCAATTTTCAGGCCTTCGAGGATGTGTTCGCGGGCGCGGTCTTTCTTCAGCAGGAAGACGGTGCGGCGCTGCACCACATCGATGCGATGATCGATGAAGCAGCGGATGGCCTGATCAAGCCCCAGCTCCCGCGGCTGCCCGTTCAGCACCGCGAGGAAGATCATCGAGAAGCTCTCCTGCATCTGGGTGTGCTTGTAGAGCTGGTTGAGCACAATCTCCGGCTGCGCGCCGCGCTTCAGCTCGATGACGATGCGCATGCCGTCGCGGTCGCTCTCGTCGCGCACGTCGCTGATCTCGTCGATGATCTTGTCGGTCACCAGCTCGGCGATGCGCTCGATCAGCTTGGACTTGTTCACCTGATACGGAATTTCGGTGACGATGATCGCCTGTTTTTCCTTGGTGATGTTCTCCGTGGCCACCTTGGCGCGCATCATGAAGCGGCCGCGGCCGGTCTTGTAGGCCTGGGGAATGCCGCTCTTGCCGTAGAGAAAGCCGCCCGTGGGGAAGTCCGGCCCCTGCACGTGCTTGAGCACTTCGGCGAGGCCGGCCTGGGGATTGTTGACCATCTCGATGGCCGCGTTGACCACTTCCGTCAGGTTGTGCGGCGGAATGTTGGTGGCCATGCCGACGGCGATTCCGCTCGACCCGTTGACGATGAGATTGGGGACGCGGGTAGGCAGCACCGTGGGCTCGACCGTGGACTCGTCGTAGTTGGGCGTGAAGTCCACCGTCTCCATATCGATGTCGGCCAGCAGTTCGCCGGCGATGCGCGTCATGCGGCATTCGGTGTAGCGCATGGCCGCCGGGGGATCGCCGTCCACCGAGCCGAAGTTGCCCTGCCCGTCCACCAGCGGATAGCGCAGCGAAAACGGCTGCGCCATGCGGACCAATGTGTCATAAATGGCCGAGTCGCCGTGCGGATGGTAGACGCCCATCGCCTGGCCCACCACCTTGGCGCACTTGGTGTATTTTTTGTTGTGCTGCAAGCCCATCTCATTGAGCGTGTAAAGCACGCGCCGATGCACGGGCTTCAACCCGTCGCGGGCATCGGGCAGCGCGCGCCCGATGATGACGCTCATCGAGTAGTCCAGATAGGAGCGGCGCATCTCCTCTTCGATGTTGATGGAGATGAGATTGGTGCCGCTATTGGGCGGCGTGCCGCCTTCGAGGGGGAGCAGTGGATTCTGATCGTCGGCCATAGGGGTTTTCTTGGCCCGCCGGAGGGCGGCAGAAAGGTTCCGGTGAAAGCGTGGCCGGTTTCCGCGGGCTGTACTGCTATTTTACCGCTTCAGGGCGGGTTTCAGCAAGGCGAACCCAAGTAAATAAGTCCTTATTTTGCTTGAATTTATAGCCTGTTTCCAAAGCCCTGGAGAAGGCATCCCGCGCTCAGGCGGCGCGGCGCGTCCTGGGCTTGGATTTCGGGCTCGTCCCGGCTTTCTTTTTTGCCCTGTTTTTGCTCGCATCCGCATTCTCGCCCAAGCCCGTCAGAATCACCGGCGGCCGGTCGGGAAACTGAACCATCAGCGTCAACTTGCCGCCCACGCCCTCCACATAGCTGCGCAGAGTTGAGAGATACAGGTCGGAGCGCTTCTCGATGCGAGAAACCCCCTCCTGACCGATCTTGAGTTTCTTTGATAGCCGAGACTGGGTCAGTTTGCGCAGACGACGCACCTCGCGCAAGTTCATCTCTGCCCGCATTTCCTCTGCTAGCAGACGGATTCGCGCCCTGCTTTCCTCGGATTCTTCGGCAAGCATTTCTTCCAGTGAAACTGTCATCGGAACTACCTCTTCAAACGGAAAATTCGCAAATGTTGATCGTATCGCTCATCCGCTACGCGAATCAGATTGCGATAAAAGCGTACCTTTCCACTTCCGCTCTTGTCTCCGCCCGCCAGCAAGATGGCCTTGCGCTCTGGATCGAAGGCGTAGGCCACACGCCATACGCCTCCATCTGCATCAAATCGCAATTCCTTCATGTTCGCGTGGCGTGAGCCCTTGAGCGAATCTGCCTGCGGTCTTCCGAGCAACGGGCCATCCTCGCTGAGGATAGTCGCAGCCGCTTTCAACTTTTCCCGAACCGTTTGGGGCAACTGCCGGACTTCCGCCGCAAATTCATCGTGAAACTCGACAGCCCATTGCTTGTTCATTCCGGATGCAAAGCTATCATCTCCAGATTGTTGCTGAGACATAACTCTCCTGCGTTACAGGCAACTCAGCTCCCGGTTCAGTCCGCCCTAACACAAATTATGCCTTGAAGTGCCTAATGTCGTCAAGTGCATTTTTTCTTCTGCCACCCCGTCCCTACAGCAGCCCCGGCAAACTCAGCACGCAGACGACCGCCTGCAGCAGCACGATGCTCCCGGCAGCACCCAGCGCCAGCCGTCCGCGCGGCCCTTCGCAGGCGTCCGCGAAGACCCCGCCCACGAAGGTGAGCAGAAACGGCAGCGCCCACAGCCCGGAACTGGCCGAGGCGCCCGTCATCGCGAAAGCGCCGAGAGCCAGCGCGCACAGCAGCGGCGCCGTGTTGCCGAAGTAGCGCGAGCGGCGCACGAACAGATAGAACGCCAGGGCGGCAGCGGCGGCAAGCGTAATCCCGGAGTTCGATGGCGAGGAGAAGAACTGCCGGGCGGGATCGAGCGAAATCCGCGGCAACCCGGCCGCCGGGTGGAAGAGTGCACCGAAGGCCGCCGGCGAGAAGCCGCAAAGCGCCCAGGCCGCGACCAGCGCTCCGGCCACGGCCACCAGCAGCACCGGCGCGACCTGCCTTCTGCGTCCCTCGGCCACCCACAGCATCAGCACGAGGCCCAGCAGCGCCACCACCGGCAACGCAGCCATCTGCGCGGTCGCCGCCAGGGCGAAGGCCGCCATCAGCAGCACAATTCGCGGCCGCCACCGGGCGCGCGGCCCCTGCATGGCGTGAGCCACGCCGATCGCCGTGTAGACTCCGCCATAGACGCCCAGAGCGGCCAGCAACTCCGCATCGGACCGCACGCAGGCCCCGAGCGCCGCGGGAGAAAAGCAGTAGAGCGCGAGCGCCGCGTAGCCGCCTAGATTGCCGTAGAGCCGCCGCGCAACCCACCACAGCGCGCCGCCCAGCAGACACCCGACGGCCAGAAACGGCAGCCGCGCGAAGGCGGAAGTCTGCGCAGCCCCGTGCGCCGCCAGCCACAACCCCTGAAGGAGAAACAGCGCCAGCAGCCCCGCCGCGATGCGCTGCGGCAGATTGAAGCGAAAACGGCGAAGGATTCCAAACCGGTGGGTCATCACGCTCGCGGGAACCTTACCAGTCTAAACGGACTCGCCCGCCGAGTTTTCCGCTTTTCACGCACTGGAGTGCCGCGCCGGTGCTATCCTCCTCAGCAAGGGCTTCAGCATGAGCAGCTTCTTCACCGTCGGCCACTCCAATCACGATCTCGATGCGTGGCTTGCTCTCCTCCGCCAGCACGAAGTCGAGGTGGTCGTCGATACGCGCAGCTCGCCTTACTCGAAGTACGTCCCGCAGTTCGACAAGGAACTCATGCGGCGCTCGCTGGAACAGGCGGGACTTCACTATCTGTTTCTCGGCGCGGAGTTGGGCGGACGCCCGGCCAATCCCGCCTACTACGACGCCCGAGGCCGCGTCCTCTACAGCCGCCTGCACGACGATGCCCGCTTTCAGGAAGCCATTGCCCGGCTTGAGACCGGCATCGAGCGCTTCCGCGTGGCCCTGGTCTGCGGCGAGGAAGACCCCGCCCATTGCCATCGCCGCCTGCTCATCGGCCGCGTTCTCGCCGAGCGCGGTCACACCATGCTCCACATTCGCGGCGACGGCCGCCTGGAATCCGACGAGACGGTGGCCGCTGAAGCCTGCAAGCCGCTCATCGGCGCCCAGCCCGCGCTCTTCGCGGAACTCGACGAGGACCAATGGAGATCTACAGCATCGGTTTTACCCAAAAAAGCGCCAGAGAGTTTTTCGGCACATTGAAAGCCCACAAAATTGAGCGTTTGCTCGATGTGCGCCTGAATAACACCTCGCAACTTGCCGCCTTCGCCAAGCAAGCCGACCTGGCTTACTTTCTCGGCGAAATCTGCGGCGCCGCCTATGAACACGAGCCCCTGCTCGCCCCCACGCAAGAGATTCTCGACGAATACAAGAAGCGCAAGGGAAGCTGGGAGACTTACACCGAAGCCTATCTCGCTCTCATCCGCTCACGAAAGGTCGAGACCTCGCTTTCCAAAGAAAGTTTCAAGAAGAAGACCGTGCTTCTATGCAGCGAGGCCACCGCGGAGCATTGCCATCGTCGGCTGGCGCTCGAGTATTTACAAGAACAATGGGAAGGTGTAACACTCCATCATCTTTGACTGTCGATCTGGAGGTAAGTCGAACTCCATGGGCATTGAGCGGATTGTCTGCCTCGCCAACTCATACAAACATGACCATCGCTGTGTGGCCGGAATCAGCCTGGTCACAAAACAGTGGGTCAGGCTTGTCGGACGGCAGGTTCCCGGCTGCCTCACAGTGAAAGAGGTCTGCTATCCAGACGGCAGAGAGACGGCGCTGCTGGATGTCTTCGAGGCTGAACTAGGAGAAGACTGCGGGTCCAACAGTCATCCGGAAGATGTGTTTGTGACCGGCAAGCCGTGGCAGCCGATCCGCCGCTTCGACTCGCCTTCCGACGCCCAATTTCTGACCGGCCATGTGAATCAGGAGCCCGTTGTTCTGCAAGGATACTGCGATAGAGTCCCAGCAAGCAGATTCGAAAAGACTCCAGCGCGGTGCTCCCTAGGGCTCGTTCATCCGGCAGACCTTTGGTGGTGGATTCGAGAGGAAAGCGGCAAGCGAAAGAACCGCGCCGTCTTCCGTCTCGGACAAGTTGGCCGCATCCGTTACGACCTGGCCGTCACCGACCCCAAATGGCTTGACCTGCTCAACCTTTTGCCCGCCGGCATCCACCCCCACGCGCTCCTAGCTGGGAGACAGCCCACCAAGACCTTCCTGACCATCAGTCTGAGTGAACGCTTTGACGGCTTCCACTACAAACTGGTGGCTGGAGTGGTCTGTCTTCCAGACTGATCGTTGAGCACCCGTGCGGCGCACACGCAGAGAAGAAGCTCTCGCGTATTCTTCGCGCCGCAGCAGGAGCCGCCTTGCGCGACGGCCGGGCTACTCCGCGCCCAACTCGCGCACAATGGCCACCGAGGACGAAGCGCCGATGCGGTTGGCTCCGGCTTCGAGCAGCGCCTTCACCTCCGCCAGGGTACGGATGCCTCCCGCGGCCTTCACGCCGCAGCGTCCGCCGGCCACGCCGCGCATCAGCGCCACATCGGCCGGAGTGGCGCCGCCCGAGGCAAAGCCGGTCGAGGACTTGATGAAATCCGCGCCTGCATGGATGGCGATCTCCGCCCCGCGCAGCTTCTCTTCCACGCTCAGCAGCGCCGTCTCCAGAATCACCTTGAGCAGTACATCGTGATGATGGGCAACCGTGGCCACGGCATGGACGGTGTGCTCGACGGACTGATAGTTTCCGCTCTTCAAGCGGCCGATGGGGATCACCATGTCCAGTTCGCGTGCGCCCAGCCGGATTACAGCCGAAGCCTCGTAGCGCAGCGTGGAAACCAGCGATGCGCCCAGCGGAAAGCCGATCACGGCGCCCACCGGAACGCCGCTGCCGGCGAGCACGCCGACGGCCGTCGAAACCCACATCGGGTTCACCATGACGCAGGCAAAGCGGTAGCGGATCGCCTCATCGCACAGGCTTTCCACCTGGCTGCGGTTGGCGTCGGCCTTCAGCAGCGTGTGGTCGATCACGGCGGCCAGCGCCTGCCAGTTCTCGAGCGCCGCACGGGAAAACGCGGCCGCATCGAAGCTGCCATGGTCAAAATCCAGATTCATGTCCTCGACGGGGGTAGTCGCAGTCATGGAGAGACTCCTTGCCGGTCCGACGCCGCGCCCGAAGGGCAGCTTCTCAGCACCATTCCGGAGTTGAGTATAGTGCTTGCCGGAGCGCAAGGCCAAATGAACAAGCTTCTGCAAATGGGGAAGCGAGGCCTGGCTCGATCCGGCGCGGCGCCGTTCCGGAATTGAAACCCAGGCTCCCGGCGGCGCGAACCAGACTCGAAACTGCCGCTTTCTACTCCGGATGGTCCGCCGTCATCAGGCAAATATCGGGCAGGTTGCGGTAGCGCTCCGCGTAATCCATTCCGTAGCCGACGACAAACAGATTGGGAATGGAAAAGCCCACATAGTCGGCCTCGATCTTTTCCAGGCGGCGCGAAGGCTTGTCGAGCAGCGTGACAATGCGCAGCGTCTTGGGCCTCTGCTGCAAAAACAGCTTGCGCAGGTAGGCGAGCGTCAGCCCGGTGTCCAGAATATCCTCGACCACCAGCACATTCTTGCCCTCGATTGGTTCGTCGAGATCCTTGATAAGCTTGACCGCCCCCGAAGACCGCTGCCCTTTGCCGTAGCTGGAGGTGGCCACGAAGTCGAAGGTCGCATCCGCCTCGACGGCGCGCGCCAGGTCGGCCAGAAACGGCGCAGCACCCTTCAGCACGCCCACCATCACCAGCTTCTCCCCGTTCAAATCCCGGGTAATCTGTGCGCCCATCTCAGCCACGCGCTCGGCAATCTGCTGGCGGGTAAAGAAAATCTCAAGGTTTTGGTGCGGGACGGAAGCCATGCACACAGTATCGCCTGAATCCCGGGCCGGGAGGCAAGTCCGCCTGTGAAAAATTCAGCACTCCACTTTCGTGTCAGCCGTGCCCGCGCGTTTCGCGTCAACCGCGCCCGCGCGCCTTTTTGCCCACACGCACGTCTATACTGGAGAAGCGATGATCCCCTATCTGCACATCGGACACCTCACCGTGCCCATCTTCGGACTGATGCTCTGGCTGGCTGCCGTGACGGCGGCATTCGTCCTGGATCGCGCCTTCCGCCGCGCGCGCATTACCGCCGACGCGGTGGGCATGGTGGCCGTGGCCGTTCTGGCCGGAATCCTCGGCGCCAAGCTGTGGCACGTCCTCGACACGCCCTCAGATTTCCGCGAGATGGGCTGGCGCGTGCTGTGGGATTCGGCCGGCTTTGCCTGGTTCGGCGGCCTTTTGTTTGGCGTTTCCGCGCTGGTCATTCAAGGCTGGCGCGCGAAGATCGGCGCCCTGAGAACGCTCGATCTGGCTGCTCCGGCTGCCGCCATCGGCTATGGCATCGGCCGCATCGGCTGCTTTCTCTCCGGCGACGGCTGCTACGGCATTCCCATCCAGCCGGTTCACTTTCTCTCCTTTACATTTCACCCCTGGGGCATGAGCTTTCCCAACGGCATCGATCCGGTCTTCGTCCCCGTCTATCCCTCCCCGCTTTATGAACTGGGCGCCGGGCTGCTCATCGGCGGCTGGCTGTGGTGGAGGCTGGGAAAATCCCATCGCATAGGCGCCATTCTCGGCCAATATCTGCTGCTGACCGGTGCGGCCCGCTTCCTGGTCGAGTTCATCCGCCGCAATCCGAAGATCGTATGGGACTTGTCGAATGCCCAACTGGCCAGCGCCGGCTCCATGCTGGCGGGCCTTGCGCTGCTCTGGTGGGTTGCCGCGCAACGAGTGGCCCGACCGGAGGAATCTGCCGCGCCGCTCGAAAAAACAGCCTAGGTCTCTGACAGCATGTTGTTGTACCAACTTGGGGTGCCCCAGGTCCCGCCTTTGGGACCTGGGATGAGAAATGCGACGAACCAAATCACACGGTCAGAGACCTTGAGCTTGGGTAGAATCACAATTTGAATCCTGCGCTAAATTCTCCATGTGAATGGGTCCGTCCGCGAATGGGTTGAGGAATCTCCCGGCGCGCAGTTGAAGGCGGAGCTTTTCCCCTGAATCAGGCGGCAATCAGGCGGCAACCACCACTGATTTTCGCCTCACCGCCGGTTCGTGTCATCGGCATTTCTCTCCGGCGGGGTGGCGGACGCCTCGAACGCGGCGATCGCCTCGTGCAGGTGGCTGAAGATGTGCCCTGGCCCGATCGCCTCCGTCAGATGATGCCGATCGAAGTCGGAGCGCAGATCCCATGGCATCCGCGCAAACCCCAGCACGACTCCGGCCTCGGCAAGACTCTTCTCGAGCTCCAACACCACCCGCGCGGCCGAGTAATCCACGTGCGTCATCGCCTCGGCGTCCACCACCACCCAGCGCACCGCCGACGGCATCGGCCGTACCACCGAGGACACTTCCTCCAGAAACCGCCCGGCATTGGCGTAAAAAAGCGCCGCCCCGAACCGGTACAGCACCAGCCCCGGCTCGGTCACCACATCCGGCGCCGCCGGCACCAGCTCCCAGTTCCCGCTGCCTTCGGCCACCAGCACTCCGCTATGCGGATGATAGCTGTGCTGCACCACCCGCAGCAGCGAGACCACCATCGCCAGCACGATCCCCTGCTCCACGCCCACCACGAGCACCACCGCCGCCGTCATCACCGCCAGCGCATACTCCTGCGGGCTCTCGATCCGAATCTCCCCCAGCGCCTTCCAATCGATCAGCCGGAGCGCAACCAGGAAGACCAGCACGCCCAGCACGCAGGTGGGAAGATACTCGAGCGGCCGGGTCAGAAACAGCAGCACCAGCGCCACCACGGCCGCCATCGCAACCTGCGCCATCTGGCTCCGCCCGCCGGCATCCTCCATCATCGCGGTTTGCGTGGGGCTGCCGTTCACCACAAAGCTTCCGCTCAGCGCCGCCGCGGCATTGGCTGCCGACAGCCCGAACAGGTCGGTATTCTCATTGATCTCCTGATGATGTTTCGCCGCATAGATGCCCGCCGTGGCCGCGCTCTGCGTCAGGATCATCACCGCGCACGAGGCTGACACCGTCAGCAGCAGTTCTACCTCCTGCCAGCTCATCCCGCGCAGGCTGAGCAGCCCCATCAACCCCAAATGCGGCAATCCACTAACCACCGGCCCGATGGTCCGAATTCCAGCTCCCGCAAAATTGAAGACCGCGCTGGCCGCAATCGCCGCCATCACGGCCACCATCGCTCCCGGCAGTTTGGGAGCGAAACGCCGCAGCACCAGCACGAACCCCAGCACCGAAACCGAAACCGCCACCGTCGGCAGATGCGCCTGGGGCAGTTCGCGCAGCACCTCCCAAAGCTGCACCGCGGGCCGGCGCGAGTTCACCGTCACGCCCAGCATCTCGCTCAGCACCGAGATCCCCACCTGAAACCCCACTCCGGCAAGAAACCCGACCAGCACCGTGCGCGACAGAAAGTCCGCAATAAAGCCCAGCCGGAGCAGCCGCGCCACGAGCAGAATCGCCGCCGTCAAGAGCGCTACGATCGCCGCCAGAGCCACATAGCGCGCCCCGGCCGGCGTCGCCGCGCCCGACATCCCACCGGCGAAGATCGCCGCCGTCGCCGAATCCGCCGCCACCACCAGAAAGCGCGAAGAACCGAAAGCCGCAAACGCCACCAGCGGAAGAAGCAGCGTATAAAGCCCCGTCACCACCGGCATTCCGGCGATCTTGCTGTATCCCAGCACCTGCGGAATATCCATCGCCGCAAGCGCCACCCCGGCCAGCGCGTCGCGCGCGGCGGCTGCGCGTTCAAACGGCCGCAAGCCTCGAAACAGATTCACGATCTCCGTTCTCCTCTTCGGTGAGAATCACCCTTTTTCAGCATCGTGTCGCTCGAATTGTATTCCTCCGCAGACGAATTGCGCGAACGGCGGCCCGCTGTCGTGGCCGCGCCCCATCTGCCGATTGCCGCTCTTCCCTGCCGAGTGCGCTATCCTGTCTTTGCACGAACCGTTTCCCGGAAGATGCGGTCCATGCGAGAGTTATCCTGGACGCGAGTAATCCGGGGCGCGAGTAATCCGGGAACTGCCATTTCTGGCGCAACTATTTTCGAGGACAGCGGCCCGACCCTTCATCCCGCAAGCCGGCAAACACGATGGCGCTACTGACGATCGACAAAACTGCTAAGAATCTCGTGCTCACCGTGCAGGAGTACTCCCTGTTCTCCTACCGCGCTGTCATGAATCTCTTTCGCCCGCCCGTCTACTGGCAAGATTTTCTCATGCAGGCGGACATCATCGGCGTCGGTTCGATCTCCATCGTCCTGCTCTCCGGCTTTTTCACCGGCTGCGTGCTGGCACTGCAATCGGCGGCCACGCTGTCGGCCTTCGGGGCCACCGCCATCACCGGCCGCTTTGTCAGCCTGAGTATGATCCGCGAACTGGGCCCGGTGCTCACCGGAGTGATGGTCTCCGGGCGCAACGCCTCCTCGATGGCCTCCGAACTGGGCTCGATGGTGGTCACCGAGCAGATTGACGCCATGCGCGCCCTGGGCGTGGACCCGATGCGCAAACTGGTCACCCCGCGCATCTATGCCACCATATCCATGCTCTTTTTTCTCACCATCGTCGCCGACGCCTTCGGCATTCTCGGCGGCTCCATCGTCAACACCTTCATGAACCACCAGAACGGGCCCCAGTACTTCTCCTCGGCCTGGGAGGGCCTGCGCTATCCCGACATCGTCCAGGGGCTGGTCAAGCCGCTCTTCTTCGGCTACCTGATCGCATCGGTCGGCTGCTTCTATGGCATGAGAACCTCGGGCGGCACCGAGGGCGTAGGCCGCTCCACCATTCAGGCCGTGGTTTTCGCCTCGGTGCTCATCATCTTCGTCGATTTCATCCTCACCCAGGTGCTGCTCTCTGTG
>Ga0182030_10009016_pt1 | contig 20511 bp, 19 predicted proteins | sample 812S3MmetaG_FD_121299 | JGI IMG/M metagenome (GOLD analysis project Ga0182030, IMG submission 121299) | Permafrost microbial communities from Stordalen Mire, Sweden - 812S3M metaG (Illumina Assembly) | ecosystem: Environmental > Terrestrial > Soil > Wetlands > Permafrost | place: Sweden... | reverse complement strand
TCGCGTCAAAACTGGTCTCGTCAGTTGAGTTCATCAAGACCGTCGAGCAGGTGGCCCATGCGTTCGCGCTTGGTGCGCAGGTAGCCAATATTAAATTCCGTCGGCAGGCTCTCGATGGCGACGCGCTCGGCAATGTTGAGACCGAAGCCCTCGAGGCCGCCGTACTTGCTCGGGTTATTGGTCATGATGCGCATTGACGTGACGCCCAGGTCCACCAGAATCTGAGCGCCAATGCCGTACTCGCGCGAGTCCACCGGCAGGCCCAATTCAATGTTGGCGTCGACGGTGTCGGAACCTTCTTCTTGCAGGGCGTACGCGCGAATCTTGTGACCCAGTCCAATACCGCGGCCCTCGTGGCCGCGCAAGTACACCACGACGCCCGCGCCTTCAGCAGCGATCTTCGCGAGCGCCGTGTGCAGTTGGGGACCACAGTCACAACGCATCGAGCCCATCACGTCGCCGGTCAGGCACTCCGAGTGCACGCGCACGAGCACGTCCTTGGTATTGGCAATGTCGCCGTACACCAGGGCGAGATGCTGCTCGCCGTCGAGTACCGACTCAAAGACGAAGGCTTGGAACTGCCCGTGCTCGGTGGGCAGCGACGCCTCGGCCACTCGTCGCACCAGCTTCTCGTGCTGGCGGCGATAGCGGATGAGGTCGGCAATTGAGACGAGCGGCAAACCGTGCGTGTCGGCAAACTCTTCGAGCTCCGGTAGTCGGGCCATGCCCGACTTATCCGACGTCACGATCTCACAGAGCACGCCGCCGGGAAACTTGCCCGCAAGTCGGCACAGGTCCACGGTCGCTTCCGTGTGTCCGGCTCGCTTGAGGACACCGCCGGCGCGATAGCGCAAGGGAAAGATGTGCCCGGGCCGGTTGAGGTCGTTCGCGCGCGTCTGGGGGTCAATCAAGGCGCGTATGGTAGCGGCCCGGTCGCTCGCGGAGATGCCCGTGGACGTTCCGTGGCGAAAGTCGACGCTCACGGTGAAGGCCGTGCGCTGGGCCTCGGTGTTGGCCACCACCATCAGCGGCAGCTGCAGCTGGTCGGCGCGCTCGGATTCCAAGGGGACACAGAATACGCCCGAGGTGTGCTCCAAGAAGAAGGCCATGTGTTCGGCCGTCACGTCTTCGGCGGCCATGATCAGGTCGCCTTCATTCTCGCGATCCTCGTCGTCGACAACGACGACCATGCCGCCGCCCTGTAATTGGATGATCGCTTCTTCGATCGTCGCTAACGCCATCAGACCTCCACGTCTATACGTATATCTTCGCCGATTCGCCGCACGTCCACCAGACGTCCTCGGCGAAGTTGACCAATTGTTGATGTTGAAAGGCTTCTCAGTGCCCCGGCCGTGCCTTCAGCGCCCGCAAAAGCCGCCGCCTGGTACCACACGACGTGGTTGACGAGACCGGCCGCGAAGAAAGAACTCATGGTTGTGGGGCCGCCCTCGACGAGCACTTGGATCACGTCGTGGTGGGCCAGTTCGTCCAGGATGAATCCGAGATCGCCAGTGCGTTCTAGGCACGGTCTCACTCGCGCGTTCTCGGGTGCGTGACCCAGCACCACGCGCAGCGGTTCGAGAATGATGTCGTCGAGACGGGCCGTGAGGCGTGGATCGTCGCTGCGCACCGTACCGGCGCCCACGATGATTGCTTGGCTTTGGGCGCGTACGACGTGCGCGTCGAGACGGGCCGGCTCTCCCGTTATCCACTTGCTCGTTCCGTCGGCCATGGCGACGACTCCATCAAGGGTCGAGGCAATCTTGGCGACGACGTACGGACGACCGGTCACGCGGTGCCACAGGTACGGCGCGAGTTGAGCGCGCACGACGTCCTCTTCGATGCCGACCTCCACGTCGATGCCCGACGCGCGAAGTAGCGCGATCCCCTGACCCGACACGCGCGAATCCGGATCGATTGTGCCGACGACCACTCGTGAAATTCCGGCCTTGATGATGGCGTCGGTGCACGGCCCGGTCCGTCCCACGTGACAACACGGCTCAAGAGTGACGACCAGTGTGGCGCCCAGCGCGCGTTCGCCCGCGCGACGCAACGCGGCGATCTCGGCGTGCGCCTCACCGGGTACCTGGGTATGACCCTCGGCGATCACGACGCCGCGTTCGCCCACCACCAACGCACCCACCCAGGGATTCGGCGGCGCGAGGTAGCGCGCCTTGTCGCCTGCCTGGACCGCCATGAGCATCAGGTCGGTGTTGGTGAACATCACTCACGACCTTCGAGGGCGGCCGTGCGCAGCGCGAGTGCGGCCTCGAGCGGATGAGGTCGCGAAAAGATCGCCGATCCAGCGACCAGGACGTTGGCTCCCGCGCGCACCGCTACCGGCGCCGTCACGAGATCAATGCCGCCATCAACTTCAATGTCCAACGCCAGGGAATTCGACTCGACGTCACGACGCGCGGTCGCCACCTTGCCCATGACGTCAGCCATGAAGGACTGACCACCGAAACCCGGGAAGACCGTCATCAAGAGCAGTAGATCGATGTCACCGAGAAACGGTTCGACCTTTTCGTAGGGCGTGTCGGGGTTGGCCGCCAAACCAATGCGAAGTCCGAGTGAGCGGGCATCGCTGATCAGTGTTGCGGTCCCACCCACTTCCACGTGCACGGTGCAGCCGTCGGCGCCCGCCTTGGCGAATGACTCTAGGTATCGGCCGGGCTCGCTCATCATGAGATGGCAATCGAAAAATCTGTCGCTGTACTTGCGCAACGACGCGACGACGGGGGGTCCAATTGAGACGTTCGGCACGAAGTGACCGTCCATCACGTCCACGTGCAACCAGTCGGTTTGCGCGTCAATTCCCTCGACGGCATTGGCGAGTGAGCCGAAATCTGCGGCCAATATCGAAGGAGCTATTCGAAGAGCGCCCGCAGGACCAGCATCAATTAACGTCACCAATCAAGCCTATGGGCGGGGCTGCGCGTCTAGGACCATACGGCGGTAGCGCTATCCACTCGCGCGCCCGCCCACCACGCTGTCGCCGACATCGGCGTCGAACCTTCGGGCTGCACCTCGTCCAGGGCAATCGCTCCGAGCGCACCTTCGAGCACCGGCGTGGCACCGACCACGCTGAGCGTGCCGGCCGCGCCCGTCACTTGCGTTGCGTGTGCGCGAAAGATTCGTAAACGACGGCCATTGACCACGGTAAAGGCGCGTCCTAGACGCACCGTGCGCAGCATCAGGGCTTGGTCCATCGTGGGCACCACGTGGAACGTTTCGGCCGTCAGCTTGGCCGCGTACGTGGCCTCGCCTTCTTGCGCGCGCGGGTGCGCGAGCAGGTCGGGTGACGCCAAGACTTCGAGCAGTGCCGTTGCGCCCAGTTGACTCAGTTCCTCGAGAAGTTCCCTCGCGTTTTTGTCACCGATTGAAAGTTGGCGCGCGAGGTGCACGGGACCGGTGTCGAGCGCCACTTCGAGCGACATGATTGACACCCCCGTGACTTCATCGCCGGCCAGGATGGCCCACTCCACCGGCGCGGCCCCGCGCCAGCGTGGCAGTAGTGAGAAATGCACGTTCAACATCGGAAGTTCTTCGAGCACCGGCGCACGGATCAGTGATCCGTACGCCACCACTACCCCACGCTCAATGTCACGGCTTTTAAGCTCACCAATGTCATGGCTCACGTCGAGCCCCATCTCCAGCGCGGCCGCTTTAACGGGGCTCGGCGATGTCGCGCTGCCCCGTCCGCGTCGACGGTCGGGTCGCGTAATGACAATCACCACGTCGTGACCGGCCCCTACTAGGGCGCGCAGTGAGGTAACGGACGCGTCGGGGGTGCCGAGAAAGGCGAGGCGCATCTAGTCGCCAAAGAGGCGATGTAGACCGTCGGGATCGTTCGCGGCGATCAGCGCTCGCTGCTCGCGAAGCAGAATCTTGGCCTCCCGACGTTGATCCACGTCCAGGCGCTCGATCAGGAGCACACCGTTGAGGTGGTCCATCTCGTGCTGCAAAATGCGACCTTCGTATTCGTCGGTTTGAATGTCGATTTCGTTGCCGTCGAGGTCATATCCGGTGAGGTGCACCGCGTTGGCCCGCGTGATGTCCCAACTGAGTCCGGGTACTGACAGGCAGCCCTCGTGAAAGGTCCACTCCCCGTCGGTCTCGACAATGGTGGGATTGATCACCACGAAGGCGCCGTCACCCTCGCCCTGGTCGTAGACGAACATTCTCTTCTGGACGCCGATTTGATTGGCCGCCAAGCCAACCCCGGGCGCGTCGTACATTGTCTCAATCATTGACTCAGCGAGCGCTTTGATTTGGCCGTCGATGTTCTCGACCTCGGTCGTGACCTCGTTGAGCACGGGGTCGCCGTAAACACGAATTGGTAACAGGCTCACCCCACTACGATACCGCTCGCCCTTGGGCTAATGGCTGCCGGGCGTTCGCGCACCGCGGCGGTTAGACCCCGCGAATACCGTTGCGAGGCATGATGAGCGAGATATTTCATACAACTTCAACATGGCGCTCGAACGATATTGCTATTGCACCGCGACGCGAACTTTACCGGCTGGTCGAGGCGCCGCGGCCAACGCCGACGTGAGTGTGGTCAGGTCTTTCGAGCGCAGCACGTATCCCTCTGACGTTTCGTGGGTTGTGACACCGCGAACCGCGAGACCGCCAACAAATTCTTCGGCACCGTCGCCGGTAACCTCCGCGCTGGCCCCGTACGGGCTGAGTTCTAAAATCTGAGCGGTCGCGACGTCATCGGCGATGATCTCTTCGAAACGGGCGTGTTGCAATGCGGTCAGGACCAAGTCGTCGCCGCGTCGAGTTTGCAGCACCACTTCTCCGCGACCCTCGCGCCGCGACCCCACCAAACGACCGGCCTTTCCCACGGCGGAAATCGCGGACCGGCGTGCCGACTCTCGAGGGGCGAGTAGATACTGGTCAAAATCTGCGAAGATCACGACGCCACATCGTCGCACTCGCTGGAATACCGCCTCGGTGCCCACCACGACCCGTTCGAGGGGCATCGAGGGATCCGTCGCCGCAGTCACCTCGCTGACGCTCTGAGAGAGTTGGTTGGCCACATCTCGAGCGAGTGTCGTCACGCCCACACGTATTCGTTTGAGATTCGTCGCGCCACACGATCGGCAGAACTTTGCTCGAAGTTCGTGTCGCTCGGAACAGGCAACCAAGCCGTCAACTTCTTCTTCGCCCTGACCGCACGTCGCACACCGCGCCAGCTCACCGCACCTGGCGCACGCGAACAGTCGACCGGTGCCCAGGCGTTGTAGCACCACGCATACCGCAACTGGATCGCCACCGTGCAGCGCACGATGAGCTGCCGACAGCGCGGACGCCGACAGCGCGCCGTCGCGCGGGTCGCTCTGGCGTCGGTCGACCACCTCAACGCGGGGCCATCCGCCCACCAGGTCGACGTCTTTTTCGTAGGTGCCGCGATCGAGCACGGCTGGCGAGGGGATCATTGAGGTCAACCACAGTGGGGCGTCGTCTCGCTGGCAGCGCTCGCGCAACATGGTCGTCGCGTCCCACGTTGGTGACGCCTGCGAACGGTAGGACTCGTCATCGGCGTCGATGATGAGCGCCCCACTGACCCGCGGCACTGGCGCGAGCGCGGCGCCACGCGGGCCGACCACGACCGGCCAGCCCGCACGCATCCGGTCCCACTCGCCCTCACCCGAGGCAACGGCGCACCCGCGCTGCTCTAAGCGACCGCGCAGTCGACTGGCCCACGATTCGGTCGGCACCAGAATGAGCAGGGAGCCCTCACGCGACTGACACCACTCGTAGGCACCCAGCACCAACGCCAATGGGTCGGTCGTGGGAGAAAGTTGGATCACGCCCGGTGCGAAGTACGTCGCACTCTCCGCAACGCCTCTGGCCAGCGCCAGCGTCGTCGGCGGCAACGGCAGGGCCGTTATCAGTCGCTTGGGCGAGGTCGAAATCAGGAAACGCGACAGCGGGCTATACCATCGCTGAGCGGCCCACGTGAGCAGCGCGAGCAACGTCGGCGGCGGACCGTAACCCAGCCACTTGACGAGTGGCTTGAGGTCGCGCGTGACGTCGACGTCGTCGGTCACCCAGCCGCGCACCGAGCGATTGTTGAAGTCAACTCGGACACGGTCACCCACACCGACCTGGCTGGTCTTTTCGGTAACGGCGTAGTCGAAGGGACGATCAACCGCGGCGACTTCAGTGATGATGCGAACCGCGCGATTGGCGGCCACTATGACAGCGACAGTTCCCGGCGCAGGTCGTCGAGGCGGGGTGTCTGTTCCCAGGTGAAGCCCTGGTCGCTGCGCCCGAAGTGGCCGTAGGCGGCGGTGCGTAGGTACAGCGGTCGACGAAGGTCGAGGTCTCGGATGATGGCGGCCGGCCGCAGGTCAAAGATGGCGTCGACCGCCTTGGCGATCTTGGCCCGGTCGACCACCTCGGTGCCGAAGGTCTCGACGAGCACCGACACGGGGCGCGCGACTCCGATGGCGTAGGCCACCTGTACTTCGCAACGTTTCGCCGCGCCCGAAGCCACGACGTGCTTGGCGACCCAGCGAGCGGCGTACGCGGCCGAACGATCGACTTTGCTGGGGTCCTTGCCCGAAAAGGCGCCGCCGCCGTGACGGGCCATGCCGCCGTACGTGTCAACAATGATCTTGCGTCCGGTGAGTCCGGTATCGGCGTGGGGGCCACCCAGCACGAACTTGCCCGAGGGGTTCACGTAGATCTTCATGGAACTGGTATCGAGGTCCGCGGGCAGCATGGGTCGGATCACGTGCTCTACGAGGTCGGGCTTGATCTCGCTCTCGGAGTCGAAATTGTCGTCGTGCTGGGTCGAAATGAGCACCGTGTCGATTGCCACGGGCTTGCCCTCCTCGTAGGCCACGGTGACCTGGGTCTTGCCGTCGGGACGCAAGTAGCCAACGAGACCCGAACGTCGCACCTGGGCCAGGCGCATCGACAGACGGTGCGCCAACCAGATGGGCAGCGGCATGAAATCTTCGTTGTCGTCGCAGGCGTAGCCGAACATCATGCCCTGGTCCCCCGCGCCGAGCGCGTTGAGCATGTCCTCGCTGCCAATGCCGGAACGATGTTCTAACGCGACGTCAACGCCACTGGCAATATCGGGACTCTGCTGATCGAGTGAGACCAACACGGCGCAGGTACGACCGTCAAAGCCCTTCGCACTGTCGTCGTAGCCAATATCGATGATGGTCTTGCGCGCGATTGACTGAATGTCAATGGTCGCGGTGGTGGTGATCTCTCCGGCGACGATGCACAGACCAGTGGTGAGCAGGGTCTCACAGGCCACGCGAGCCGCGGGGTCTTGGGTGAGAATGGCGTCCAAGACGCTGTCCGACACCTGGTCGGCCATCTTGTCGGGGTGCCCTTCGGTCACCGACTCCGAGGTGAAGAGAGTACGGTCGCTCATTGATCTCCTTGGCCAAACATTGAAGCCACCCTACTCAAGATATCTAGGGAAACTGCTTCTTTAGAGCGCAGAGAGAGCCGTTGCGTACCACCCGACCGGTCCAAGATGACCACTTCGTTCGTCTCGTGCGCGAAGCCCGACCCCGGGGCGGACACGTCGTTGACCACGAGCAGGTCCACCCCTTTTCGTGCGAGCTTTTCGAGACCGTGGTTGACGACGTCGTTGGTTTCGGCGCCAAAACCGACCACGATCTGGCCGGGCGATTTGGCCGCGACCAAGTCGAGCACCACGTCGGCGGTCGCCACGAAATTGAGTACGGGCGGTCCATCCTGCTTCTTGAGTTTTTCCTTCGCCGGCGTGACCGTGAAGTCGGCAATAGCGGCGGCCATGATCACCGCGTCATTTTCGCTCCAGCGCTTCATGGTTTCGTCGTGCATTTGCGCGGCCGTGTCCACGCGCACGACGTCAATGTCCCTCGCCACGTCAAGGGCCAGCGCCAGGTCCGACGTCGTGACGAGCGTGACGCGCGCGCCGAGTCGCTGGGCGACTTCGGCCAACGCGTGTCCCTGTCGGCCCGAGGAACGATTGGTGAGCACGCGAACGGGGTCGATCGGTTCGCGTGTGCCGCCGGCGGTGATGAGCAGTCGCTTACCGCTCAAGGGTCCGCGGTAGCCCCGGACGATCTTTTCGATGAGCGCGAAAATGACCTCCGGTTCGGGCAGGCGTCCGGCACCTTCGTCACCGCCAGCGAGTACGCCCGTCTCGGGTTCGAGCACCAGGACACCGCGACGGCGCAGTGTGGCCAGGTTTTCCTGCACCGAGGGCTGTTCCCACATCTCGGTGTGCATGGCCGGACACAGCAGTACCGGTCCGCGCGACGCCAGCAGCGTCGCGGTCAGCAAGTCGTCGCTGAGTCCCATGGCGTAGCGCGCGATGAGGTGCGCCGTCGCCGGCGCCACGACGATGAGGTCCGCGTGCTGGGCGAGGAAGGTGTGAGGAATCGGCGTCGCGAGGTCGCCGTAGAGAGAGGTTCGTGTGGGCTCACTGGCCAAGGCCGAGAACGTCTCGGCGCCGACAAAACGCACGGCATCGGGGGTAAGCACGGGAGAGACGAAGTAACCCGCGTCACGCAAGTGGCGAAGCAACTCAACGCACTTGTAGGCGGCGATGCCGCCGGCTACTCCTAAGACAATGCGAGGTGCGGGCGAATTAGGCGTCGCGGAGGGCATCGGTGAAGGCGTCCAGGTCGTTATTAGCGTCCTGTCGGGCCTGCTCCAACGCTTCAACTTCCAGGCGCTCGATCTCGATTTCGTCGGCGGTCGGACGGTGAAACTCCAGCTTTCCCTGGTAGAGCTCTTCGAGCGCGAGTGACAGCGACTTATTTGACAGTGACGTCACCTGGGGCGGAATGAGAGCCCCGTGGCCCTGTCCGAGGCCGTTGTAGTACTCGTTGATCTCGCGCGCGCGAATGGCCGCGACCGACACCAGCGTGAACTTCGAGTCGCCCACCTTGTGCAAGAGGTTCTCAATCGGCGGGTCAACGAGTGTGGGGCGTTCTACGCTCACGGTATTAGTCCTTTTCCAGGGGGTTTCGTCAGGGCTGACGAAGTACTTCCAGTATAGAGAGGATTTCGCTCGTTGCGCGATCGAGATCATCGTTGATCACGACGTACGAGGCCATTTCCTGGCCTTTGGCCAACTCGTACGGTGTACTCGAGAGCCGTTTGGCCACGTGCTCGTCACTGTCACCACGCGCGCGCAGTCGCTCTTCTAAGTGCACCATCGAGGGCGGCAGGATCAAGAACACCACCGCGTCAGGGTGCTGCTGGCGAACCTGTTCGGCTCCCTGAACCTCAATCTCGAGTAGCACGTCCTCGCTATTAGGTGGCGTGGGCACGGGCGTGCCGTAGAGGTTGCCGTGGAACTCGGCCCATTCGAGAAACTTGTCGTCATCAATGGCCCGTTCGAACTCGTCGCGTTCCACGAAGACGTATTCACCGCCTTTTTCGGTGGCGCGACGGGGACGGGTAGTCCAACTCTTGGACAACCAGAGGTGATCGTCACTCTCGACGAGGCGCTGGGCCAATGTTCCCTTTCCCACCCCGCCGGGGCCAATGAGCACCAACATCAGTGGCTCAGCGGACAAGAGCTCGAAACAGTTCTGCGCGCTGCTTAGGGCCGAGGCCGCGAATACGACGGGTCTTGGCAATCGATGCTCGGGCCATTATGCGCTCGGCCTTCACTTCACCAATGGACGGCAATGCACTGATTAGGTCGTGGGCTCGCATTTGCGCGACGCACTCCTCGCGATCGGCCAAATCGAACAGCTCTTCTAAGGAGAGGTCGCCGGCCTTGACCAGCCGCTTCACTTCGGCGCGCCGACGGCGATTCGCGACCGCGAGCCGTGATGCTTCGACGCGCTGATCCTGAGACAATATCGGCGGTGTTGGAGCCACGTTTTGTAGAATAGTCCTCCGCCACGGCGCGTGTTCAGAGAAGTGCGGCGCTCAAATCATCACGCCAGCGTTGAGCGGCGTCGCGCAGCCCGGCCCGTTCGGGTCCGGCGTCTAACACGGAGCGGCTCACGCTCGGTAATACCGATCCAGAAGGACAATTCCCGAACAACCGCGCCACGTGATCGGCCGTGGCGCCCTGTGACCCGACGCCCGGCACCAAGAATGGACCGCCCAGGGTGGAGAGGTTGAACTCGGGACGGTCGCGAGTGGCCCCCAAGACGGCGCCCACGTGACCCAATCCGTCGTCACGTTGATTGAGTTCGGCAATCGCGCGCAACACCACGTCTTCGACGCGCACGTTGTCACTCGTGCGCGCGAGCTGCACGGTCCGTCCGTCTTCATTGGACGTGGCGGCGAGCACGAACACGCCACGGCCGTTCTCGTTCGCGAGGTCGAAGAGCGGCGCGAGCGCGGCGAAGCCCACGTAGGGACTGGCGGTGACGGCGTCGGCGGCGAGCGGCGAGCGGTCGTGCAACCACGCCTCGGCGTAGCCCTCATTGGAGAGCTGCACGTCGCCACGCTTGGCGTCGGCGACGATCAAGATGTCGGCATCGCGCGCGTCACTCATGAGACGCTCGAGCACGCGGTAGCCTTGGGACCCGAATCGCTCAAAAAATGACACCTGAGGTTTGATGGCGGCAGCGGTGCCGAGCACAGCTTCGAGTACCGCCAGCGCGCAGAATTCCAGGCCCTCGACCGAGTCCGGTCGGTCCCAGGACTCGAGGACTTGGCGGCTGGGATCGATGCCCACGCACAGCGGACCGAGGGCCCTGATGCGCTCTCGCAATCTGGTGGCGAAGGAATCAGCCATGTGCGGCCCCCACAATCTCTTCAATAGTTGTCACCCGATGATCCGTCATCCACCGACGAAGTTGCTCTTGAATTCTCCACGGTGCGCGAGGATTGGCAAAACTCGCCGTACCGACCTCGACCGCGTTGGCGCCGGCCATCAGCATCGCCACGGCGTCACGGCCCGAGCTGACGCCGCCTACGCCCACTATTGGCGTCGAAGGAAATGCGGCGCGACAGTCGTACACCGCACGCAACGCGACCGGCAAGATGCCCGGCCCACTCACGCCGCCGCCACCGTTGCCCAAGGCGGCCCGGCGGTGTTCTATGTCAATGGCCATACCGAGCACCGTGTTGACGAGCACCAACGCGCTCGCTCCTGCTTCTAGCGCGGCGCTGGCTATCGCGACGAGGTCCGGCGTGTTAGGACTGAGCTTCACCCACAGGGGCAGTCCCGCCTCGTGACTGGCGGTGACGATTTGTGCCGTCGCGTTGGCCGAGTGCGCGAAGATCGACGACGGGTCGTCAAGGTTGGGACAGCTCGCATTCACCTCGAGCGCGACGATGTCCGCGCCGCACATGGCCCTCGCCGCGTTAGCAAACTCGGTGGCGTTGCGGCCCCAGATGGACCCGACGACGGTGGCCCCGCGTTCGCGTAGCGTCGGCAGGTACTGTTCGCGCCAGGCGCCAACACCCGGCCCCGCCAGTCCCACGGCGTTGAGCATGTGCACACCCGACGCCACCACCCGGGGTGCCTCGTTACCCGGCCAACTAAAGGAGGCGAGGGATTTGACAACGACCGCGCCGAGCGCCGAAAGGTCGCCGTATGCCGCCAGCTCGTCACCGTAGCCCGACGTGCCCGCTGCGGTCATGACCACACTGGCGAGCGCCACGTCGCCGACGTGAGTCGAGAGTTTGGACGTCACGGGTGTAACTCTTGTAGTGAGTGCACTCGCCAACCCTGGGCACGGGTGTCGGCAATGCCCTTTGCCGCGGCGAAACCGGCGCTGAGAGTCGTTAGACAGGGCACCGAGAGCGCCACGCAGGCAGTTCTTATCTGGGCACCGTCAGCGCGCGCGCCGCCGCCCGAAGGAGTATTGACCACCAAATTGACCTCGCCGCAGGCAATCATGGACACCGCATTGACGCCCAGGTCGGCCAGGCCGACCTTTCCTACCAGGGTGGAAACCTCTACGTCATGGGCCCGCAGGTAGCCGGCCGTCCCCACTGTGGCGGCGATGGAAAAACCCAGATCGGCGAGCTCGCGGGCGAGCGAGAGCCCGACAACCTTGTCGCGATCGGCGAGGGACATGAAGACCTGGCCCGAGTCGGGCAGTTTGGTACCGGCGGCCAATTGCGCCTTGGCAAAGGCAATGCCGAAACTCTCACCGATACCCATCACCTCGCCCGTGGAGCGCATCTCCGGGCCGAGCACCGTGTCGACGCCCGGGAAGCGGCTGAACGGCAGCACGGCCTCCTTGACGCTGACGAAGTCGGGCACGGGCGTGGCCGCGGGCACGACCTTCATCTCGCGCAGTTCGGCCAGGGTCTGGCCCATCATCACGCGAACGGCCACCTGGGCGAGCGGCACGCCGGTCGCCTTAGCCACAAAGGGCACCGTTCGACTAGCGCGCGGATTGGCCTCAATGACGTACACCTCTTCACTCTTGATCGCGTACTGCACGTTGATCAGGCCCACCACGCCCAGCGCATTCGCAATCTTGGTCGTGGCGTCACGCAAGTCGTCGAGCACTCGCGCGCTGAGCGTCTGGGGCGGCAGCGCGCACGCCGAATCACCCGAGTGCACGCCCGCTTCTTCCACGTGCTCCATCACGCCGGCGATGAACAGTTCGCCCTGCGCGTCGCGTACCGCGTCGACGTCAACTTCAATGGCATCTTCTAAGAAACTGTCAATCAGGATCGGCCGACTGGCCGACACCGCCCCCTCGCGCGCGAGTGAACCGTGCACGCTGGTGAGGTCAGCCATCACCCGCTCGAGGGCCAGGTCGTCGTAGACAATCTCCATTGCCCGCCCTCCGAGCACGTAGCTCGGACGAATGAGCACCGGGTAGCCGATCTTCTTCGCGATGAGGCGCGCCTCTTCGAGGTTGAGGGCCACGTCACCGGGCGGCTGGCGAAGACCGAGACGCTGGCAGATGCTCGACCACTGCTGACGGTCTTCGGCGGCGTCGATGGACGCGACGGGCGTGCCCAAGACGAGTGCGGGATCAATCGAGTGCGAGAGCTTGAGCGGGGTCTGTCCGCCGAGCGCGACAATCACGCCCAGGACTCGCGCCCCGTCACTGCACGCCGCCTGTTCGGCGCGGATCACTTCGTCAAGGTCTTCGGGCGTGAGCGGTTCAAAGTAGAGACGGTCCGACGTCGAGTAGTCGGTCGACACCGTTTCGGGATTGCAGTTGACCATCACGGTCTCATATCCCAGATCGCGCAGCGCGAGCGACGCGTGCACGCAGCAGTAGTCAAACTCGATGCCCTGGCCAATGCGATTGGGACCCGATCCCAGAATGATCACGCGGTCGCGCGATGACGCGACGACTTCACTGGTGTCCTCGTAGGTGCTGTAGTGGTACGGCGTCGTCGCCGCGAACTCGGCGGCGCAGGTGTCCACGGTCTTAAACGTCGTCTCGACGCCGGCGGCGCGGCGCAACGAAGTCACCGCCGCGATGGTCGTGTCCGTGAGGTTGGCCATCTGGGAGTCAGAAAAACCGAACTGCTTGAAGCGCCGCCACCCACGCCGGTCCAGCGACGCAGGGTTGAGGCCGTTCTTCAGTTCACGTTCGCGTTCAATGATCTGCATCAGCTGGTCAATGAACCACCGGTCGATCCTGGTGCGTGCGACCACCTCGTCACGTGTCGCGCCGCGCCAGAGGACTTCGTGCAGCGCGAAGAGTCGCTCCGGGGTTGCCACTTCGCAGCGATGCCACAGCGTCTCGTCGTCGAGCTCGGCGAACTCGTTGTCGTGGCCGAGTGCGAAGCCGAGGCGGCCCTGTTCGAGCGAACGAATGGCCTTTTGCAGTGACTCGGCGAAGTTGCGCCCGATGGCCATCGCCTCGCCCACTGACTGCATGCGTGTGCCCAACTCTGGCGTCGCGCCCGGCAGCTTCTCGAACGCCCATCGCGGGATTTTGGTGACGACGTAGTCAATGACCGGCTCGAAACTCGCGGGCGTCACTCGAGTGATGTCATTTTCTATCTCGTCGAGCCGGTAACCCACCGCGAGTTTCGCGGCGATCTTGGCGATGGGAAAGCCCGTGGCCTTTGACGCGAGCGCGCTGGAGCGACTGACGCGTGGATTCATCTCGATGACCAGGCGTTCACCGTTCTCGGGGTTGACGGCGAACTGCACGTTCGATCCCCCCGTTTCAACCCCCACCCGGCGCAGCACGGCGAAGGCGTCGTCGCGCATGGCCTGGTACTCAACGTCCGACAACGTCTGGATTGGTGCCACGGTAATGGAATCGCCCGTGTGCACGCCCATCGGATCAAAGTTCTCGATGCTGCAGATCACCACGCAATTGTCGGCCATGTCGCGCATCACCTCAAGTTCGTACTCCTTCCATCCGGCCACCGACTTTTCCACCAGGATCTCGTCTATCGGTGACGCGTCGATCCCCTCGCGCGCCAGGACCCGGAACCTCTCGAGGTCCTGGGCAATGCCCGTGCCAGCGCCGCCCAAGATGAAGCTCGGGCGCACCATGACGGGCCAGCCAATCTCCTGGGCCACCAGACACGCATCCTCGACCGAAGTCGCGAAGCCCGACGGGGGCGTGGCCAGTCCAATGTCGGCCATGGCGGCTTTAAAGAGCTCACGACTCTCTGCGGTGTCGATCGCATCCGGGCGTGCGCCGATCACCTCGATACCGAGGCGCTGCGTCACGCCGCGTCGCACCAGTTCCATCGTGAGGTTGAGCGCGGTCTGACCACCCAACGTAGGTAGTAACGCATCGGGACGCTCGCGCTCCAAAATGTCGACGAGCACGTCGGGATCCAGTGGTTCGATATACGTGACGTCCGCCGTCGCGGGATCGGTCATGATCGTGGCCGGATTGGAGTTGACCAGGATGACTTTGTAGCCATCGGCGCGCAGCACCTGACAGGCCTGCGTGCCCGAGTAGTCAAATTCGCAGGCCTGGCCAATCACAATCGGCCCGGATCCGATCACCATGATCGACTGGATGTCATCGCGTCTGGGCACTAGTGGCGCTCCAAGACGCCGTCGCTCAACAACGTCTCGAATCGTTCGAAGAGGTACCGCGCGTCGTGGGGACCGGGACCGGCCTCGGGATGGTACTGGACCGAAAAACACCGATCATCGGGCGAGGAAATGCCTTCGATGACGCCGTCGTTCAGGTTGACATGGCTGACGACGCCGCGAGCGAGTGATTCGGCCGCGACCGCGTAGTTGTGGTTTTGCGCGGTGATTTCGATGCGCCCGGTCGCGATGTCGCGCACCGGGTGGTTGCTGCCGTGGTGACCGAAGGGCAGCTTGTAGGTGCGTGCGCCCAGCGCGCTGGCGAGTAACTGGTGGCCGAGGCAGATGCCAAAGATCGGCACGGTACCGACAAGATCGCCCAACACGCTGACAATGCTGACCAGCGCCGCGGGGTCACCCGGTCCGTTGGAGAGGAACAGTCCGTCGGGGCGTAGGTCAAGAATCTGCGATGCGTCCATCGACGAGGGCACCACCGTCACCTTGAATCGCTGCGACAGTTGGTCCACCATGGTGCGCTTGATGCCGTAGTCCACGGCGACCACGTGCAATGCGCCGTCACCGCGCTGGTAGTTGGTTGGCGTCGAGACTTCGCTCACGAGGTCCTGGCCGTCGGTGCCGAGGGCCGAGCGCGCGGCACTCGCGACGAGATCTTCATTCGCGTGTCCGAACGCGCCGGCGAGTGCGCCGTGGTCGCGCAGGTGACGGGTGAGGCGGCGAGTATCGATACCGACGAGGGCCGGCACGCGAGCGCGTACTAAGAACTCCTCGAGCGATCCGCTGGAGCGCCAATTTGAATCGACCGGCGAAAGGTCACGCACGACAACGCCGCGACACCACGGCCGAGACGCTTCCTCATCCAGCGACGTCACCCCGTAGTTGCCAATGTGCGGGTAGGTGAAGGCAATGATCTGACCGGCGTAACTGGGGTCGGTGATGACTTCTTGATAGCCCGACAGCGCGGTGTTAAAGACAAACTCGCCGGAGGTGACTCCCGACTCGGGCAAGTAGCCCGCCGCGTACCCTTCGAACCTCGTGCCGTCAGCGAGCACCAGCAGCGCCGGCTCGCGTCTCACGTCAGCACGCCGTTCTCGACAATCAATTGACCACGGGCCAACGTGGCGCGAACCCGTCCGAACATGGCTCGGCCGTCGTAGGGGGTGTTGGTCGAACGACTGAGCATCTCGTCTCGGCGCACGGTCCAGCGCTGTTGGGGATCAAAGATCACCAGATTCGCGTCGTCACCGACGTGGAGTGCGCCCCCGTGAGCCGAAAGTTTCAGTCGCGAATCGCCCGCGCGCAACTGGGCGATGCGCGCCGGCGCCCGGCTCAACAGATTGAAAAATTGCGTCGGCGCACAGGTCTGGGCCCCCAAGGCCTCATAGGTGAGCGAGGCCGCGTGCTCCAAGCCCAGCATCCCGGCGGGCGCTTCGTCGAATGGCAGGTCCTTCAGCTCTGGCGCGTGCGGCGCGTGGTCGGTGGCGACGGCGTCGACGGCGCCGCTGATCAGGGCGTGACGAAGCGCCGCCACGTCACTCGGCGTGCGCAGGGGCGGGTGGACCTTAAAGAGCGGGTCAAAGTGCTCGCAGGCGCCCTCGTCCAGTGTGAAGTGGTGCGGGGCCACCTCGCAGGTCACCGCCAGTCCCTCGGCGCGCGCGGCCACGACCAGCGAAATGGAGCGGGCCGTTGACAGGTGCATGAAGTGCACCGCGCCGCCGGTCAGGCGGACCAACTCGATGTCGCGCAGGACCATCAGCTCTTCGGCCAGGGCCGGACGACCGACGAGACCCAGACGACTGCTGAGCGCGCCTTCGTTCATGGTCCCACCGCCCGCCAGCAACTCGTCTTCGCAGTGTTGGGCCAGTCGTACGCCGAGCGGCTTGGCGTACATCAGCGCGCGGCGCATCAACGAGGGATCCTGCACGCCGGTGCCGTCGTCAGTGAAGAGTCGCACCCCCAGCGCTGCCATCTCGGCAATGGGCGCGAGCTTCTCTCCTCGACGGCCCTGCGTGACCGCGCCCGCCACCGCGACGTCGATGGGGCACTGCGCCCCTCGCTCGAGCACGTAGGCCACCAACGCCACGTTGTCGAGGGCCGGTTCGGTGTTCGGCATGGCAACAATCGCGCAGTAACCACCCACCGCGGCGGCGAGCGAGCCGCTCATGACTGTTTCGCTCTCTTCGCGACCGGGCTCGCGCAGATGCGTGTGTAGGTCCACGAACCCCGGACCGATCCAGCAATCCGTGGCGTCAATTTCGTGCGCGCCCGAGGGTGCACTGATTGTGTCCTGCACGTCGGCAATGACGCCATTTTCTACGAGCACGTCACCGACGAATGTCGTGTCGGCGCGCACGACCAGACCGTGGCGCAAGAGGAACGTGCTCATAGTGTGGACTCCTTGGGCGAACCGGCGACGGTGAGGTACAGCACGGCCATGCGGATGGGCACGCCGTTGGCGACTTGGCGAGTAATCAATGCTGACGGTAGGTCCGCGACCCGCGAATCGATTTCGACGCCGCGGTTCATTGGCCCGGGATGCATGATCAACGTCGTGGGTCGCAACCGTCGGGCCCGTTCAAGGGTGAGTCCGTAGGTCACGGTGAATTCGCCGAGGCTCGGCACGTACGATCCCGAGCCGCGCTCACTCTGGAGACGCAATAGCCCCACGACGTCGGCCCACTCGAGCGCGTCGTCAAAATCGTCGGCCACACTCACGGGCCAGTTCTCAATGTCGTCGGGCAGCAACGTGCCCGGGGCGGCTACGCGAACGTGCGCGCCCAAGGCCACGTAGGCCGCGATGTCGCTGCGCGCGACCCGGCTGTGGCGCACGTCGCCCACGATCAACACGTGCAGCCCGTCAAAGAGTTCGCCGCCCGACTCAGTGCCCGTGGTGCCGTGTCGTTCACACAACACTTGGCGCACGGTAAACACGTCCAGCAGGCCCTGCGTTGGGTGTTGGTGCAGCCCGTCACCGGCGTTGATCACGTGCACGTGGGGCACGTAACGACTGACCTGGAGGGATGCGCCGCTCGACTGGTGACGCATCACCACGGCGTCAATGCCGAGCGCGTCGATCGTCGCAATCGTGTCACGAAGCGACTCACCTTTCTTCACGCTGCTCGAAGCCACGGCGAGCGAGAGCACGTCGGCACTCAGTCGCTTGGCGGCCGTTTCAAAACTGAGCCGGGTGCGCGTTGACTCTTCGAAGAAAAGCGAGGCGACCACCCGGCCCTTGAGCGCCGGCACCTTCTTTATGGCCCGCTGGTTGACCTCAACGAATGATTCGGCAACGTCGAGTACTTCGATGATCGCGGTGCGCGAGAGGTTATCGAGTGACAACAGATTCTCGCCGCGGATGGTGTCGATCATGACGGCACCCGCGTGCCGATCCACACGCCCTCGAGAGTCGCGACGATGGCCTCACTCTGGGACGACGGCAGGTTCTTGCCCACGTAGTCCGGTCGTATGGGCAACTCACGATGCCCGCGGTCGACCATGACGGCCAGCTGCACCGATTGAGGACGACCCCAGTCCGAGAGCGCGTTGAGTGCGGCGCGGATGGTGCGACCGGTGAAGAGCACGTCGTCGACCAGCACGACCGTGCGGTTGGTCAGGTCGTGGTCGATGTGCGTCATCGCGGAATTGGGCACCGGGTTCAACGAGAGGTCGTCGCGATAAAAGGAGACGTCCAGCAGCCCCATGGGCACCGGGGCACCGTACAGTTCGCTCAGGATCGTGGTCAGGCTCGTCGCGAAGGGCTCACCGCCGCGCTGGAGGCCAATGACGGATACTTCAGCGAGCGAATGATTGCGTTCGATGATCTCGTGAGCCATGCGCCGAAGGGCGCGTGTGACATCGTCAGCGGACAACAGTTGGCTCTTCGCCAAAAACGTCAGGCCGCGTGGTCGCGCCTGACGTTCATCACTGGTACTCATATCTCTCCCGCCGTACGAGCCTCACCGGACTCGCTTCACGACTTTCGTGACCGACTATACCAGAGAGCAAATTGGCCAACTAGTCGTTTTCGTGCACCAACGTGGTGTTCGGCGACCGGAGTCCAACGAAATGAGCCAGCGTTCGCCCGCGCGGTCTACGGCGACGGATTATTCACCCCGTCGTCGGACGTCGGTGAATCACTCTGCGAATTCAGGTCACGCTGGTACTCCTGCCACGCCGTCAGCATCCCCGAATACTTGGGGTCGATCGCGGGCTTGGCGGGACGCTTCTTCAAGCGCATGCCGCTCGTGGCACCGTGCAAGTAGCTCCACCACATGTAGACACCGAAGATTCCCAGCAGCGGCCACTCAAATACATAGGCCCAACTGAGGTTGTTGCCGCGTTCGGCCCGCCCAAGCTCGAACCAGAACGCCACGCCACAAAGGGCCAGCCCCGCTAACAGTGTGATGTGAAGCTTGATGGCATCGACGCCAGTCACCCTGCGTGAAGCCAGGACGGGCTGCGAATCCTGTTCTACTCGGGGAATGTCGTCCACGCGACCACCATACCTTTGCCCGGATAAAAAGGACGTCGTGCTGGCCCGCGCGAATTACACCCGCGGGTGCAGGAGAACGCGCCACGGGCCTCCTAGACAAAGTAATTTCAAAATCCAATTCACTAGAGTCAGAGAAGGCAATTTTGGACTGGTGAGCAGATGACGGAAGAATCGGAGCAGGAAGCGGGCGACGCCCGGCCGCTCCCGGACCCACCGACAAACAACGCGGATGTCGGCCGTGCCCCCATCGACCGCGCGGCCGCCCTGAGGGCCGGGCGAACGCCGGTTTCGCCCAAATTTATCCTCTGGGCAATCGTTGCCTTCGCGGTTCTCGGCCTTGGCGGTGAGGCTTTACAGCACTTCGACGGCAATCTGGGACTGCCCACCACCGCGACCATACCCATCACTTCGACGACCACAACAATCCCCAGCGCAACGCACGCGTCGCAACCGATGTCTCAGTTTCTTGGACTGCGCCAAATTGGCACCGCTTCGGCACCGGGTTTCTCGCTCACTGATCAGCAAAGACGCACGTGGACCCTTTCGGGCGCTAAGGGCAAGGTGGTCGTACTCGCCTTCTACGACGCTAACTGCAACGACATCTGCTCCGTTCTGGGAGCAGAGATCAAAGAGGCAAACGGCTTGCTCGGCGCCAACGCCTCGAACGTTGACTTCGTCATCGTCAACACGAATCCCAATGATCTGAAAGTTTCCTCGTCACCACCCGCGCTGCAGATGCCGGGTCTTGAAAAATTTTCAAACGTGCACTTCGTCACGGGTTCGCTGTCGGCCATCAACGCCGTCTGGACCGAATACGGCATATCGATCAGAGTGGGGGCGCATCCCAATGACGAGACGCATAACAATCTCCTGTACTTCATTGACCCCGCGGGCCAACTGAGGGTTCAAATCGACCCCTTCGCCCACGAGAACGCATTTGGTGTCGTGAGTCTCAGCGCAGCGGAGATGCACCGCTTCGCCCGAGGGATTTCGAGCGTGGCCGATAGTCTCATAAAGTGAATGACGACAATCAGGGCACTCCCTCAGAGCCCTACGACCCAAGTTCGATGGCGCC
>Ga0182030_10009014_pt1 | contig 20514 bp, 22 predicted proteins | sample 812S3MmetaG_FD_121299 | JGI IMG/M metagenome (GOLD analysis project Ga0182030, IMG submission 121299) | Permafrost microbial communities from Stordalen Mire, Sweden - 812S3M metaG (Illumina Assembly) | ecosystem: Environmental > Terrestrial > Soil > Wetlands > Permafrost | place: Sweden... | reverse complement strand
CGCTGGCGCCCGCAGCGCCTTTGGCGCCTGGTACTCCTGGCATGCCGTCCTCTCCGGGCAGGCCATCCTCTGCGATCAGCGTCGGTGGAATCGTGAGTCGAAGTTGCACGGTGCCCAACATGGGACCGCCGCCTGCAAGTCCCGGGCCAACTGCCAGGAACGCTTCGGTGCCGTCTCCAATGTTGCCGCCGCCCGTGTTTTGCTGTTGGGCCTGAATCTCAGTGATGAGCGCCGCGAGCGTCGCCAGCGTGATGGTACCCGACCCCAGTTCCGCAATTGTCGTGCCAACGGGCGTATTAGGCCCCTGGTGAATCACCTTGCGGATGCCGCCGATTGTCGGAACTTGGAACTTAGCCATCAGAACTCCGAGCCGAGCGCGGGGCCGCCCTGCGGCTCCTGTTGCCGCGCTTTCCAGCGCGAAAGCAAGTTGCGTGCCAAGGAAGGCTTCATGTCGCCGCTCTTTGTGATCTTGCCGGTGTCGCGATCCACAATGACGTGTCCGCTCAGAGGCTCCATATCCGCCTGCGTCACGTCCTTGATGAGCGGCATGCCGTGGCCGTCCGGGTCTACCATCTCCAAATTTAGCTTCGCGCGGCGCTGCGCTTCTAGGCTGGCCGGCCCGCCGATCGAATCGTTGTTCTCGACGAAGTGCGCCGGAGTGGTGCGCGTCATGATGCCTTCGGGGACGCCTTGGCTCATCACATTGCCCAAGTCGCTGTTGTTGGCCGGCTGCCCGCCGTAGGTGTGCCCTGGCGCAAGTTCCAGGCCGCTTCCTTCGGTCCCAGGGGCGACCGGCCGAAAGGCTGCCCCAAGTCCCGGGGGTGGCTGATGCGGCTCGCTGCCGGCCACCAGCGGCCTCTGGGCGGGGTCAAACGCCGTCGCGTTCGTTGGCTCAGATGATGCTGCGTTCGTGTGCTGTCCGTACTCGTCAAATTGCGGCTTTATATCGCCGCCTGCACCACCCGATCCAGGCGTCAGATTCAGTGGCGCCGGCTGGCGCGGCGCCAGAGGGGCGAACTCGCCGCCGAGGCCGGTCACTGGCACTTGAGGCGCCTTTGCGCCTCGCGTCAGGGCATTGCGCGCTGCACCCCCGAAAAACGGCTGAAGCCACGTTTGAGGGTTCTTGATGTCCACCCCGGCAATGTCCTTGACGACACCTGAAGGATTGAAGCGCTCGACATCGGACGGCAGCCGCGTGACCTCCGGATGGTCACTCGCGAATTGCCCTATGTCTTTCATGGTCCCTGAAAGCATGTCGGGATTGTCGTTGTGGATCTTCGCCAGCTTCGTGAGATTGACATTGCCGTTCGGGCCGAGCACGCTTTTGACGGTGTGATTCTGAGCAAGCGCGCGCTGGGCCTCAACAAGTTGGTCCGCCGTCACAGGAGCGTTCTCGGGCAACGTGTCGAGCATGTGCTGATGCAGCGCATCGGACATTTTCAACTGCGCTTGGCCCAAGGCCAATTGCTCAGGATCTTCAGACCCGATGTTTTTGAAGCCGTTGAAGCGAAGTGCCTTCTGCGCATTGACGACTTGCGAACCGGTCAAAGGCCCCGATAGCAATCGTGCTTTTTGCGCGTCGATCGTCGCCTGAGTATCCGGCGAACGTACGATCATGTCGTCTGCGCCGACTCCCCGCACCGCTTGCGCAGCATTGGGGCTGAGAGGCCCTGTAGGAATGCTCGCTGACGCACGTTGGTACACCGAGTTCGGCGCTTCCCGCGCAGCCTCTAGGCTTTTCGACGAGAGCTTCGTACCCGGTACTACGCCGGCCTGCGCGCCGAGCGCCAGATCGGCTATTGCTTGATTGTGCGCGGCAACCGCAGGCTGCGCGGAAGATCCAGCGATATTGCGCGCGATCGGATTGCTCTCTGCGGTGCGCATACCCAACGGACCCTCAAGTGCTTCTGTCGCTGCGCGTCCTGCTTTCACTGCTGCACCCACTTGGCCTGGTATGCCAGCCATGCCTAGCGCCGCTGGCGCAACGTGCAGTGCCGTCGCTGCCAGTGGCGACGAAGGCTCATTCTGCGTTCGATTGGCCGGGTTCTTGGCTTCCGGATTGGTCACGTCGCCGGGGTGCGAACCTTCTGCCAAACGGTTCGCGCCGGCATCCGCTATCGCTTGCGGAAACTCAAGAATTTTCTGCACCAAATCTGCAAGCGGATTCTGCGGGCCTTCCAAGCCGCTCGCCGCGGCTTGCTTTGCCGCGCCGGGAGGCGGAGCAGGCGGCGGAGTGGGGACGTGAGAGACCACACCATACGGATCATCCGGGTGTGGAGGCAAAGAAGGCGCCCTGCTCACAACGTCATAGTCGCTCATCACTTACCCACTTTCGGAGGCTTCTTCGATACCATACTCGGTCGTCCCGTAGCATCATCAATCCTCCACGTTTCCCCATTTGCGAAAGTCGTATCCTGACCCTTCACCAATTGGCTTATGGCTGCTGGTGGTAAGATTGGTCCTACCGCATGATCCTGCGGAACTGCAGTGTCAGGCGGAGGCGCATCTTGGATGCCGTAAGCAGCCTTTGCTTCTGGCCCAAGCAACTGAGTGATATCCACCCCGCCGCGCTTCGCGCGAAGATCCAAAGAGTGTAATTGGCCTGAAGCCAATGCGCGCAACGTCTGCGCAGCGCCGTGCATGACTTCCGGCGATGAACTGTCGTTCACTGCCAGCTCGCGTTCTTCGCCCGTGCCGGCGCCCGCGTTGACCGTAGCGCGCACCGCTTCGCGGCCGAGGAAAGAAGCCGCAATGTGCAAGTTTGACGGCACTGGAGATCCGAACAATCTCTGCCACCCTTGCGATATGGCATTCGTCGGAGCGAAGTCGCCGTTCTGCATCTGATCGGCAATTTTGTCGAATAAGTTTGAGTGCTGAACCATCGTGTTCAGTGCAGATGTTTGCTTCGCGCCTATGCCTTTGGCGAAGTCATCGCGAATGCCTGCCTGCTCGTGCAGACTCACTCCGGGCGCCGGCGTGACTCCATTGGGCGGAGCGAGGGGCGGTTGATCAGGATGCAAATACGCATGTACTGCTGCCGCGCCGCCGTTCGATACCAGGCCGCGCATATTGGATGCGGCCGCGGGATTCTGACGGATATACTCTGCAACATCGTTCGCCAATTCCGGCGACAATGACTGCGCGCCGGCCGAGTGAAACTGCTCCGGATGTGTGGCCTGCGCCATGCGCAAAGCCGTCTGTGATTGGGTATCTGCCGTCGCCGCCGCGCCCGCGGCCGTCTGCTGCACAGGAACGCCAGCCAATCCCGATCCTGGAGGCATTTGAGACGTAGCGGGCGTTGCGACCGGTGCGGCCAACTTCCCTTCGTACATCTGTTGTCCCGCCGTCTGACTGGTGGGGCTGCCGTAGCCCAACTTTGCCATACTGAGTGCTTTCAGCGCTGTGACGGGATCGTTGTTGTTCGAGCCAACCCAAAAGTCTCGCCCCAACGTAGCTTCTGATTCCGGAGCGCCGCTCGCCATGAGATCGTCTTTGATCTTGTCGTGTGCAGCCATCTGCTCTTGCGCCTGCGATGCCTTTACCATCGCATCTTGTGTTTGCGCAGATAAGAGTCCGTTTCGCGCCTGCGAGTTCGCGACGAATGCGTTCAATCCTGATCGGTTGACCGGAGCGCCGGCTGCGCCGGATAGCAAATCGCCGAGTGCTTGAGTTGTGGGCATTACGTTCCTGCTCCTGTATATCCTGTTCCCAAGCCATCACCACTCGATCCAAACATGGTGGGATCGTTTGAATAGGCGTTCGCGCCGCCTTTGAGAATGCCGCCGAACATATTAGCCCACGGGCTGGCCTGCCCTGCGGTTTGCGCGCGAAGTTGATTGACGAAATTCTTCGTGTACGACTGCGCGCCGAGCAGGTTTAAATTCGTGCCAAGCGTCTGCTGCGCTAGACCTTCATTCTGCCGCTGGCGCACTGCCGAATCTATGGCGCTCATCTCGCCCGCATTGGTGTTGCCATACTGCTGAATCTGCTGCTGCGCATCTGCCGTGTCCGTCTTGTAGCGCGAGCTGGCGCCGGCCGCGTTCGGTAGTGCAGTAACGGGCGCTCCAAAATTCGTGTTGCTGTTGCCCGTGGCGCCGGGGGCCTCGCTGCCCGCCATGTTCTTGCGTAGCGTGTTCACAAAATCGCTGGTCTCTTTGTTTTGAATCTGCTGCGGACTGTTCGTGGCAATCTGCTGCGTCAGATTTTTGACTTGGCTGTTCGCTTGATCGCGGAGCTGCCCCTGTTGGTCAATGTTCTGCACTTCCGCATTTTGCGCGCGGCTGTTCGCATTGCTCTGGTTGACGGCTTGAGCGCCAGAGCCAAGAGCTGCGACCACTGCAGGAACCCAAAATTCTTCCGTACCCATGCTACACCTTTGGCCCCTTCGGATATGCCGCGCTGTTCTTCTGCGGCTTGAACGCGCCCGCCTTGTTGACCGCCAGCGCCGTGGTAAGGCCCTTCTGCGCGCCGGCCGCCGCGCTACGCGAGGCGTAGGTGGATGAACCGATGGCACGAGCCTCCATGTTCTGGTTGCCGCCGTTGATCTTCATCGGAGCTGCACCTTTGAAAAATGACGTGCCCATTCTAATACCCTCCTGCGTTCTGCCGCGCGGCATTTCCCGCCGCCAGTGCGTAAGGGTTCTGCTGTGGCGCATTCGGTTGAACAAAAGCGTTGCTGGTGCCTGCGCCCGTATTTGCCGGAGTGAACGGCTTGAGAGTGCCGGTCGCCCACGGTTGCGGCGTGGCATTGCCGCTCAGATTAGCATTCTTCGTGAGCAGACCGCCTATGCCCTGCTGAAAAGCTCCTGGCGTCGGCTGCGTCGGCGCGAAGCCGACAGTCGCGCCAGGGCCGCCCGGTTTGTAGCCAGCATTGGCGCCGGCAAGCGTCGGATCGATGCCTGTGTACGCGCCGCCATTCGTGTCGGTCTGCCCCGCGGCACTCTGCGCCTGCGACTGCGCAAACTTGTGCGCGCCCGGAAGGTTCAGTGCTTGAGCCAACGGGTCGATAGAGGCGAACTTGGAAAAGAAATTGTCACTACCCATATGGGCTCCCGAAGGGTGAGTATTGCGCTTTGCGATTGGCCGCGGCCGTCTGCTCGTTCTGGTAGATGGCGGCCGTTCCTGCGAACATATTGTTCAGCGAGTTCGCCTGTCCGTAGTTGGCGGCAGCGCCGAGCGATGCGTTCTGCGCCGCGGAGGTCTGCGCCGGGATCGCGCCCGTGTAGTTGCCCTGCTGCGCGAGGCCGATCAATTGGTTCTTCGCGTTCACGTCCGACTGCTCAAGTGCCGACGTGCCAGCGGTCGCTTGCTGTGAGGCGTTCAACAATCCGTTCGTGTAGTCCTTTTGGAGCTGCGTATTGGAGTCTACTGCGGCGGAGCCACCCGTCAGGCCGCTGCGCGCATTCGCGAACGTCAGATTGCGCGCGTTGGTCGCCTCCTGGTTGTTGACCTGGCCTGTGTAGTAGTCACTGAGATTCGATTGGTACTGCGCGTACTGATTCGTGCGGTTCGGATTGTTGTACGCCGAATTGATCTGGTTGACCGAATTTTGGATGCTGGTCTGCTGCGCCGTGTTGGCGGCATTGGCGGCATTGGCTGCGCTGTTCCCCGTACCCATCAGTGTTTGACCTTTGAAAAAATAACAGCGTCGCCGCCACTTGCGCAGTACCCGTAGAGGGTGCCCTCCCGGTGATAGCCTAACACACTATACCATTTTTCAATTTCAGGGTATTCAGCCAGCCGCGCGGCCGGCGCGATGCACTCTATGCGGTGCGCCTGCTTGCTGAAAAGCATCGCGTCTATGGCGCGACGCGCTATGCGCGTCACCGAAAACCAGTGCTTATTCCAAGCGTCGGGCGTGTTTATCATGAAGTCACGGTACACCCCCGGCCGCTGCGGAACGAAGCCGCCGATGGCGATCGGTTCCTCGTCGAATTTGATTACCCACTTCGGACCTGGCACAGTGAAATTGCCGATCGCCGCGCCGTCAACGGTGAACGGCTCGCCAGTGAAGGCTTCGAGCTGCTCGCGCTCATCCTGCGGCATGTTGATGCACACTTTGATGAAATCGAGCAGCAACGGATTTGTGTATATCTGAATCATCCCGTCGCTCCTGCACCGCCATTCGGTGATATATACAAATTGGCTGCTTGCCAACTCCAAGCGTTGGCCGTGGTGACATTTCCTGGGAACGTCAGGATCAGCGAGTAACTCGGAGCATTGATCGGTATCGGCAGAGGCTCACCCGGCACCGTGTCGTCCACCACGACGAAGTACGGTGCGGTAACGCCGGTCGAAGTGGCGAAGTTCGCATTGTCATTGAACGTCGATTTGTCCGACTGATTGTATGCAAGCTGAATGTAGCAATCGCCCCCACCCACAAGATCGACGCCGACCATCATTTTGTCCAAGCCAAGCGTGCCCATGTCGAGATAAGGCCATTGCACTACACCATCAAATGTTATTCCAGTCGCCGGATTGAACGGTGCAGTCGGCGGAGTGAAATTAGCAACGTATTGCGCCACGTTACTGACACGGAATTGCTCTACGTCTCCGGCCTGTTCCAAACCACTCTGCTGCACATTGCTTCCGATAACCACATAGGCATTACCAGCGGCGGGACCAGGCGCATAATTACCGGAGTTCCAATGCGCTACTGTCGTAGCTAATTGCACTCCGTCGAAGAACGCGCGCCCTGTGGTGCCGTCCCACGAAACAGCAACGTGGTGCCACGCGCCGGGTGTTTGACCAGTGAATGTTTGCGCTGTGCTCAAACCGCCGCCGCCGAAAGCACCCGAGCCGTCAATAGAAAGGGTCACGTTGCCCACACCATCATCGGTCAAATCACATGTAAATCCACCATAGGCTCCGCCGCCCGTACTTGCAGCATAGCCGCACCAGGGAAACGGAAAGGATTCTGTCGGCCCATTACAGCGTACAAACGCCTCAATAGTCCACGCCACGCCTGTGAAAATGTCGAGCGCACTGCCATATGTCAGCGGCACGCGCAGAACATAGGTTCCGAGTGTATTCACTGCTTGCACGTCGAAATAAGAGTCTGCCGCAAAATGTGGTGTAGCCGTTTGGATGGTGGATGTTGGGGAAAGAATATTCACCTGAACCGGATTGGCAAGATACGATATGTCTGTCGTCACCTGGCTGCCAGCAGTTCCGTTGAACGGCAAGAGCAATACAACAGGTGAGGAAGACCCGCCCGATGCTTGATAGTCATCCGCAAGCGTGTCTGAGTTGAGTTGCCACACCAGATTGCCCGCGGTACGCAGATACAAGAATCCGCCGTTCAGCGTCGCATCAGTGATGATGTCAGGGAAAATGTACCGAGCCCACGATTTCGTTCCGCTCAATCCATTGATCGTCAACACGAATACCTGCGGTCCCCATATGAGCCAATATTGTCCGCGGCCGGGATAGTAGGTCGAGAACGGATCGTAGGTCGCTGCTTTGATTTGTGCGAGCACGAGCGGGTCCACCTGTTGGCCCGTATTGCCTATCGCCATGTTGGCCGTCGCACCTATTGTGCCGAGGTTGCGCACGCCGATCTCGGTAAGGAACAGCAAGTCGTTCGCGACGGACTGCGCGCCGCGCGGATAAATAGAACCCACCGTCTGCGCGTCGAGGAAAGCCATGTTCTGCGGATCGGGATCTATCTGCCACATCTGGTAGCCGCCCGTATTGAACACGATCAGGTTGCCGCGGTAAAGCGCGAGCGCGGTGACGGGATTGTCGCCGTAGTTGTTCAGTCCGGTGGGCAAATATCCCGCGTTGTTCGTACTAGTCCAATCGAGCGGATTGACCGCCGCGGAATAATCAACGATGTCGTTGTCGCCTGCGAAGACGTGTGAAGCGCCGATGGCGACGGCTTTTGTGTTGGGGTCTTTTATATCGGAGACACTGCGATCAACCGCCATCCACGACATGCCGGTAAACGTCGTGACGTAGCCGTTGATGTTCGAGAAGGTGCTGTAATCGAATACCGTGTTGCCGATCGTCGTCGGGAACGTCGGCACGCCGAGTCCTGACTCCATGAGTGGGATCGCCTGCCAAGTGATGATCGAAGTGCCGATTGCTTTCCACGTCACTCCGCCGTCGATGACCTCGTTCCCCAACACCGTGGGCCATGTCGGCTCCGTCGCGGCGGAGCTGGCTGCCGTCGGCTGCACTGCCTCGAACAAGAAATTCGTGATGGGGGCTGGTGTCGCCAGATTCCACGAGACCAAATCGGCAAATCCCTGATTGCGGCTGCTGGTTCCGCTGCCGGCGCGAATCGCTACACGGGCGTGCGCGGCTGTGGCCGGCGCGACGCCGGTGACAGAGACCGACCGATATCCGCCCCCTTCTTGTGGCGCACTGCGCGCGAAGCTCAAGAAGGTATCGGTGGAATCATACCAATTTATCTGCAGCCACAGCTCAAGGGCTGCGCCAGAGTTATTCGGATCGAGATAGGCGTTTGCTGTGACGCTCTGCCCTGGCGTGACGATGCTGTAGCTTGTCATCGTGGCATAGGCGCCATCGGGACCGGGCGCGGCGCCATTGGCGAATGCGATGCACTCTGTGCCCTGGTACGGCAGCGTTGACGAATATCCCCAGTTCGTGGTGCCGCCCGCATCGGTGAATGTCCATCCGCCCGCTCCGCTGCCACCCTCGAAATCGCCGTTCGGAATTGCGTTTATGAACGCGCCTTGTGTCGTGGTTGGAGTCACGACGGCGCCAGGTGCGTAATTGGTGCCGCCCTTCCAAGTGGTGATCTTCGTCTGAGCCAACGTGAGTGTAGAGAGCGTCGATGTTGCGTTGAAGATTCCGGCATTCGATACTGTCGAAGAATCGCCGTAGCGATCCGTGATCGTCGATCCGAGCGCCGCCGCTGTAGAGAGCGTGCTGTTACCAGCGGTAGCAGAAGACGCATCAAAGTCGCCAAATTCTTGAATAATGGCGCCGGCCGTCGTCGGCCACGTGGGCTCGATCGCTCCCGTGTGGACGGGCGATCCCGTTGTCGCCACGGCTTGATATGCAAATCCGGTCGGCGTATTCGGCTCTACGTAAGATCCTGAAGTGATGACAGTATCAGGAGTCCACAATGGCTCCGCAGGGAAATCGCGAACGGCCTGATATGCAAGGCCGTTCGGCACTATCGGCAGCACAATGCTGCCGCTGGTGTAATCGGTCGAGCTGGTATAGACGCCGCTGCTCTGCAACCAGAAATGAGCGATATCGCCGTTTCCAAATTCTGCGACTACAAACTCGAATCCCATGAAGGGTTTCGCGAACCAAATCTTGACGACGGGTTGCGACCTATCATTCGGGTCGGACAGCACATTGAGAACGTAGCCGGCCGGCAATGTCGCCGTCGAAAAGGAGCTGGAGAAAATATTGAACTTGCCATTTGCCGCCGCGAGCCCAACCGTCGAGCTGTCGAGCGTCGCCGCACGTATCGTACCCTCGCGAGGAACGATCGAACCTGCATTCGTTATATACCCGTTCTGCAAGTCGTAGAGCTGATTGGCCGCGGCGCCGCCCTTGACGCGCAAGCGGTTTATTCCTCCGGCGAGAACGGTGAGCGGGTATGGCTTCACGCGCCACCATTGCTGCCGTCAAACTGAATGAGTGTCGGCCGCACCGCGGGCGGAACAGCGATCGTTCCCGGCAAATAGTGCGCTGTCTGATGCGTCGCCGCGACCAGCTCCGCGCGATACGTATTCGCTTGAGCCTCGACGTTGCTTGCATCCGGCTGCCCGTAGTGCGCCTTCGCATTGGCGAGCGCGTGCAGGAAAACCAACTCGCTGTCGATCGTGGTGCTGTCGGTAGGCGCAAAGAACGGCCGGCAGCCGAAGTGCCCCTTTACCCACATCCAGTACGTCTGATCGGGCATTGGATACAGCTCGAACGCGCCGCGCAGTTCGTAGCGCGACGGGCGCCACGGCTTCGTAATCATCGTGTAGAGCTGCGGTGGAATGCCCTGAATCAGCGGATACCAGACATTGCGTGTGTCCTGAATGCCGGCCCACTCGATGCACTTCGCCGGGTCCAAGTTGACGTTTTCAAGTACATTCTCGTCGTTGTCCTTGAGCGAATAGAACCGCTGGCCGGGATTCACCTTCCATCGAAATATGCGCTTCGTGTGGAGCTGCAAATAGCGCTTGTACAGAAACGTCTGCGCGCTCGTCAGGAACTCCTGCACGAGCAGCGCCATACCAGGCGGCGGATTCTGATACTGATTCGCGAACCCGAGTCGGATCAAGACTCGTCCCGAGAGGCTGCTCATTGTGGCTGTCGGGACAACGTTGTCCATGACGGACGCATTGTATTCGACGGGATTGAAGGGGTTCGGGCTGTCCCAAGTGAGTCCTTCGTTGTTGTTGCGGGTGATAGCCACCGCAACCTGATATGACTTCGCGGATGCGCTAGAGATGCCGCCCGTCGAATAAATCTGCAGTTTCAGGACACTGGTTGATGTCAGTGTGTTCAGCGGGACGATGATCTGCCCGTTCTGGATGCCGCCGAGCTGCGCGCCCGCGCTGGAAAGCGTTGCAGTGGTCCATGCGCTGCCGCTGGTCAGATAGGCGAGCATCGGCGTGCTGCCGTCCGGCGCCGCCTGCACGACGCTCCATTGCAGATTGACGCTGCCCGTCGAGAGATACTTCGGATCACCGATGAAGGTGATCGGCCCGCTGGTGTTGGTCGAGAAGGCATTGGTCTCGAACCAATACCGTCCGTCGCCGTTCAGCGGATAGTTGACGTTGTAGGGGACGTTGCTGAACTCGGCGGGCGGCACGTTGCCGGCGACATCCTGCCAAGCCTCTGGGTCGGTGATGTCACCATGTCCGCCTACGACTACCGACATGTCGAACTCCTAAATAAAAATGGCCCTGAGCTTTCACCCAGGGCCATAAACCTATCTTACGATAGGAGCCCCACTCAACTCAGTAGACTCTCGGCAGCGTCGACCTTCGCCGGCCGCCCGCGCCGCTTGGAGACAGCCGCGGGGATGGGCGTCTTCTCCGTAGCTGCGCTGTCTTCAGCCTTCGCTTCATCGATCAACTTCGCCAGTGACCGCTCGCCGGCGCGCGCATTGCCGTACACCGAATTGGCGTAGGGCACACCGCTCTTGGGGTCTGCTCCGTAGCAGCGCACCAGTCGGTCGAGTTCCTTGGCCGGCGTCGGGTATTCCCCGGCGACTTCCTCGAAAATCTCCAACCGCTCGATATTCCCATCGTCGAACAGAAATTCGAGGATGGGAATTTCCCAGGGCGGCACCGCACGGTTATGAACCGTGTTGGTATCGCGTTTCACTTTCACTCTCTCGTATCGCATTAGGGGCTACTCCTGCGAGGTTAGTTTTGGATCAATATCAACGTCGAAGTCGAACCTGTCGCCACGATCCAGTCGTTGCTCAGGGTGATGAGTTTCGGCGTTCCGAAACCAATCGTTGCGATGACCGAGAATGTGCTCGGGCCAAGTACCGTGCCGTAAGCGGCAGTCGTCACCGTGGACGAATTATCGGCCGCACCCATGATGGTGATGGCCGCAGTGCCGATCGTGGTCAACGTCGCGGCGTTTCCGCCGTTGATCGCCAACACCGTCGCGCCGCTCTTGAACGGACACGGGGGTCCGTCCCGCTGCGCCGACAGAGTGTGCAGCGTGATCAGCGAAGCGGTGCCCGCCTGCAGACCGGTAGTGAACGCATTGACTCCGGTTCCGCCCGATTGAGTCGATACGCTGAACGTATCGCCAACCGGCGAGATCACGTAGTACACCTGATTCGCATTGACCGTCAGGGAGGTCAGGGTGCCGAGCACCGCACCGCCGCCGACGGAGAGCGACACCAGCGTGTTGCTGGCCGCTACGGCATTGAAACCGGGCACCGTGATGACGCTCGGAGTCGCCGCCGTCATGGTGACATCCGAGAACGGATCACCGAAGGGAAGCGGCGCCACATTGAAAGGCAGATAGATCGGGTTCGTTCCCGCGCTGGTGCCCGTGTTGATTAAAACTTGCATGTTCGTTTCCTCTGTTCCTTAGGTGTCGGTTTACGCGATGCTCAACACGGCATGCGCATTGCGCTTGCCCGTGGTGAGTGCCGCTTTCGCAGTCAGCGCGAAGTAGTGGACGTAGCGATCGTACACACGCGGGGGCGTGCGGTTGATCATCCAGTGGCCCTGGATCGGCCGCAGCTTCAGGAACTTCGTGTTCAGGAAGTACGCGCGCTTCTCCCAAGGAATGGTCGGAGCGTAGAGGCCATCGAGAACGGTCATTACCGGGTCCCATATGATTTCCACGTTCTTGAAGTACATTCCGGTGCGGATGCCTTCGCCCACCGCGCCGTCGAGGTCGGTCGGCTTGGCGTCGTCCTTCATGTACACCGTGCGGTTGATGGTGTTCTTCGCATCGAGGCGATACGCATCAAGGAACAGCTCGCCAACCAGGATGTAGTTGGGGGCCATGCCGCCGTAGCGGGTGCAATCGCGCCACGCGATTTCCATCTGCTGCGTCAGATTGCCGGCCGCCGCCGTCGATATGCCGGTGATCGCCGTATTCTGCCACCAGGTGTAGATCGACTGATCGAGGCCGCCCACAACCTGAGAGACGGTCGGGGTGGTCGAGACCAGAAGGTCCAAGCCGGGGATGTTGGTCGTTGACTGCGTGCCGTCCAAATGGAGCATGTAGTCGAAGTTTTCCTGGAAGCCGAGTTTCAGCGTCTCGCTGTTCTCCTGCAACAGGTTGGTGAGCTGCACCTTCTCGGCGTCGGTCGGGACACTGGACTTGTCATCCGTCATCACGATGCCGTTCTGCGCCAGCTCATCTTCGTTCAAGCCGAAGCCGTCATGGAAGCTGCCCCAGGTGTACTTGGCCTGTTGCAGAGTGCGCTTCCGGTTGTACGTGACCTGAGTGTCACCGAAGTACGACTGGAAATTTGAATCGTTGCTGTAGCGAAGCTGCTCGACAACGTACTGAAGGCCGCCGACATACGGCTTCTTCTCTTCCATCAGCTTCTTGATGAGCGGACGGGCAATGTTCACGTTGTCGATCGGATCATTCCGAAGGAAGTAGTTGATCGCGGCGTTGCCGGCGTAACTCAACTGTTCGGTGGTAAAAGGCATGTTCAACTCCTGAAAATGGAAAAACGGTTGCGTTCTTCCCAGGAGTGAGCACTGGATTTGGAGGGGCGCCGATACCCTCAAGTCACGACTTACGATCGCTCTACTGCAAAGTCTATGCCAGTCGCCAGCCGCGTGTCAAATAATCTCCAATCGCGGCACGGCGACTACCAGCCGCCCGCCCCACTGTTTGACCTTGGGCCGGAGCTTCTCGATGATTTCCTCTTTCCAATTCCACGGCAGAATGAGCGTGTACGCCGGCCGCTGCGCGAGCAGCACTTCCTCGGAGCAAACCGGAATGTGGCTGCCAGGAAGGAGTTTGCCCTGCTTCGCGGGAGTGACATCGCCCACCATCCGAATCTGCGGGTACTTCACTCCGCAGTAATTCAGAAACGTGTTGCCCTTCGCCGCGGCGCCGACTGCGAATACCTGCGCGCGATCTTTCAAGAAGACGTTGAATGTATGTCTTACGCGAGTCGCGCGCTCTGCAAAAGTTTGATAGCTAACCAAATGCGTCAGCCATTGTTCTGCATAGCGCAAGTCCGTGAGCGCGCGCGAAACTATGCGCGGCATCTTGGAAACGTAGAGCCGCAGGCTGCCGCCGTGCGTCGTCAGCTTGTCCACGTCGTAAGCATAGAGCCCGTTCTTCGCGAAGAGAGGTTCGAGCGCCAAGAGTGAGAGGTACGAATAGTGCTCGTGATAGATCGTGTCGAATTGATCGCCATCGATCAACTTCGCGACGTGCGGAAACTCTATCGTCGCGACGCCGGTTGTCTTGAGCAGACGGGCGATCGCCTTCACGGCGCCGGCCAAGTCGGGGATATGCGCCAGCACGTTGTTGGCGATGACAAGATCGGCATGTCCCTCGAATACGGTCATCTCCGTCAGATGCTCCACGCGAGTCGGCACTCCGCGGGCGATCGCAACTTCCGCGACCGTGTGCGACGGATCGATTCCCTGCACGCGGCAGTGATCCTTCAAGTTCTCCAATAAGCTGCCATCGTTGCTGCCGATCTCCACCACGAAGCTGTCTTTATTGAGATGCAGCCGCTCGTAAATCATGGCGCAATAGTCGCGCGTGTGATCCAGCCATTGCTTGGACCCGGAGGAAAAATACACGTAGTCGTCGAATATCTCGCGCGCCGGCACATCGTAATCGAGTTGCATCAGATGGCACGAGTCGCAGACGACGGCGCAGAGCGGATAGGTCTTCTCTTCCGCATCTTCCGTTTTTAGAAAGGAGTTCGACGGGGGCTGCCGGCCGAAATCAAGAACGGTGTGCAATACCGTACCGTAGCACGCACGACAGAACGTGCGGCGATGAGTGTGGGCTTCTTTCAATCTCAGTCTCCGCTGTCGCCGCCGCCGCGGGGCGCCGGGGTGTTGCCGGGTTTCTTGCCTTTGGCCGCCGCGCTTCCGGCGTCCTTCGTCAGCGCCTTGTCGATGGCGGATTTCATGCCGTCTTTTTGGCTCTGCTCTTTGGCGTCGCTCGACTGCGCATCGGTGCCGATGTCCATCTTGTGCAGATGCAGTGTCATGCGCCGATGCGGCTTGCCACCGTCGGCGTGGTCCTGATCTTCGATGGTCGAGCCTACATGCGCGAGGCCGGAGATTTTGATCTTCGAGCCGACTGCCGGCATTTTGGTAATGCCGAGCTTCGCCAGGTGATGAGCCTCCAAGTACAGGCGCGGAGGACTTTGCGTATCCTCGCCCGGCACTTTGATCATGTTGCGGCCCTTTGCGGAACCGCTCTCCGAAGTCAGCTTTTTCGGTGTGAAATCAGCCATATCAATACCCCGTGATTTCCATTCGTTTCTTCAGGACAGCGGCGTCAGAAAGTCGATTCTGCGCCGTCAGGATGCGCGATGCAACCTCAAATCGTGACCAGATGAACTGCCGGATCATGCCGTTGATGCTTTCCTTCAGCGGTTGGTCAAAATGCTTGTGGAAGATATCATACGCCAAAACCTGCAATCCCGCAGTGTACGAGTCAAATTCCGTCAAACACTGTCGATCGCCAAGCTTCGACCGGCCACCGACCGGGTGACTGGTGATGTTCCGGTAGTAGGGCGTCTTGGCGAAGTGGACCGGGCCGCGTAACGCCGCATTGGCAAGATCCACGAAGCACCAGTATGCGGATGTCCGCGGCTGTAGGATTGCTTCGAGCCCATCGCGCCGATAGATCGCGTGCTCCGGCCATACATGCTTGCCTATGATGAAGTTCCATAGTGTGTTCGCACTCGTGAAGGTCTCATCCTCCGCGACGTAGAAGGCGTCCCATGCTGGCTTCTGATTCACTTCGTCGTAGAGCTGGCACGGTGCGTAATAGATGGCGACTTCCGGATGTGCTTCGAGAAAATCGATTCCCTTTTGCACTTCGGCCGGCAGCAAGTAGTCATCGTCTCCCAGGAACACGCAATACTTCGTGTGCGCGGCGAGCAGCGCCGAGCGCATGTTGGGGAACGGACCAATGTTCTGCGAATGACGAATATACCGACCGGGCCATTCTACCAGTGCTGTGCCATCCGTCGATCCGTCGTCGGAAATGATGAGTTTGGAATCAGGAAAGTCCTGCACAGTGCGATCGACAGTCCACCGCAGGAACGCCTCACGATTGAACGTGGGTATGCAGATGGTGAGTTCCTTCACGCCGGCACCTGTGAGTCGAGCGTGCGACCATCGTGGCTCAAGCGGACGCCACAATGTATCCACGCCTGGTATCCGGCCTCGCGCACCAGCTCGCAGAACGAATAGTCTTCCGAAAGCAGGTTGTCGAGTGCGATGCGCCCGTTGTAGAAGTGATGGAACTTACCGGCGCCGTATTTCGGCGCGATTTTCTTGTCGATGATCGTCTGGAAGACCTCGCGTTCGATCTTCAAGAATCCGCCCGGCACGAATCGCGCCTTCAGCATGCCTGAAGTCGGAATTTCATTGAGTGGAACCGGCATCCCGTCGACGCCGCGGCAAAATGGCATCGGCGGCTGGCATTTGTCGGTGTAGAGACCACTGACGAACGGTTCTTTCGTGTCCACAAGATCCTGAAGATTCTGGCGGGTGAAACCGATGTCGCTATCGATGAAAACCAGTGTGTCGAACTCCTTTCGGTTCATGAACTCGTTCGCGAGGACGTTGCGCGCGACATAAATGTCGGATTGCCCTGCCAGCGGCAGCCAGCCGCCGTGCAAACCCGCGGATTGCAACAATCCAGCGGTGTAGAGCGTAATTGTCGAGTTGCCGCGAATGGGTGTCGCGATCAGCACCTTCGGATATTTGCTGCTCACTTGCCCATGCTCCCCAAAGCACCGTTGATCGCCTCAAGCATGTTGCTCGGGGCTCGCGTCTGCCCGCCCGCAGGCTGCCGGCCGGCGCGAAGCGGCTGATTCGCGGGAATACCCTTCGGTTTCGCCGCGGGCGCGTTCACCTTGATGTTGCGATACGCCTCCATGAATTTTTGCTTCCACTGCGACGGCGGAATCGAGGCGAATACCGGCTTCAGCGCCGGCACCAGTATTGCTTTCTTGGCTGCGTACGACGGATCGCTGGCGATCAGCGTTTGCTCAAGCGCAGAAAGATCGCTTCGCGCGGTGTTGAGTTCCGTCTCCGCCGCCTGTCGCTGCTGCTCCGCATTGCTGGCGTTCGTCGTCAGCTCCGTGCGGAATGTTTGGCCGTTGCGAGTGCGTGCAATCTCCTTCGCATACTGCGGAGTGATTTGGCCCTTCGTCACGGCGTCCTTTAAGTCGGCGTGCGCGGCGAGCGGATCGCCAACAGTGCGTTCTCTCCCGAGCAGCGTAGATAGTCGTTCGGCCACAGACTCGACAAGCTCAAGAGCCTTGCCCTGACTGACTGGATCGTTGCTGTTGAACAGCGCAAGCCAGTTTAAGGTCTCGCCGTACTGCGCGGGCGTAGCGCCCGTGCTCTGCACGCCTTTGACCATGTAATCGAAGTTCTGCTGAATCTGATCGCGCTCGGCCGTGACCGTTTTTGTGGTATCGATCAGCGACCGGATGCGATCCTGCGTCTCTTTCTTGACATCCTTCGGGATCGGATCGTTGACGGGATCGGCTTTCTTCGGCTCCACGATCGGCTTGCCGTCTTTATCGACCTTCGCCGCTTCGGCCTTCTTCCAAGTGCCATCCGCATTGCGCTCGCGCTCGCCGTTGGGACCGGTTTCGCCCTCGGGCTCATCACCCTCCGGTTCGTCGCCCTCGGGCTCATCACCCTCCGGTTCGTCGCCCTCGCCTTCGGGGGTTTCACCCTCGACGGTTTCCTCTTCGGGAGTCTCCGGTTCCGGAGTCTCGGTGGTGGGGGAGATTTGCTCTCCGAGTGCGGCATTCACCGCATCCAATACTGTTTCTTCGACCATGAGCGGGGGCTCCTATCGTGTTGTAAAAATCAAGGGTGTCCGGCACCAGGCGGCGGGGGTGCGCCAATCGGTGCAGGATTCGGTGCGGCTGGTGGAGGCGGCGGCCCGTCGCGCGTGATCGCGGGCTGTACAAGCTCCGCCGCGGCTTGGGGACTGATCTCGCCTTTGAGACTGACGCTGATCTCCGGCACGATGGCTGGAGGCGGCCCTCCGGCGCCAGGGGAGCCAGGAGGCGGCTGGCGCGGAATGAACCGCTCCACGTCGCTCTCATCGCCCAGGCGGAGCATTGTCTCTTTCACCAACTCAATGAGTGCGTTCGCCATCGGCACGTTGCCGTTCGCGAATGCTTTTTCGATATCTTGCAGCGATTTCTGAATGAGCGGGAGAATCGTGCTCCACGCCTGCATATCCGTCGATTGCCGCGGCTTGCCCGTGCTGCCCGCTTCGATCTGAATCTCGACCAGCGTGAAGAGATCCTCGATGTCCATGTTTGCAGGCCAGAAAGCAGCCTTGCCGGCCATGCGCTGCACGTCGCGTATCTCAAGGCATTGCAGCGCTTGCTGCGCGGTGTACGTCGCCAAGTCCGTCAGCATTTTCTCGATGTTATCGCGATTAGCAGTCGTGCGAGCCTGCGTACCTGACTGTTGGATATTTGCCTCGGTGGCAGTCTTCGGATTTCCGGGGCCGCCGATGGCTGCGCTAAGAGCTTCTTGTACTCCTGAAATTCTTTCCATGTCATTGAGGATGAGCGTCGGGTCATAAAGCCTCATGTCTATAGCCGGGACCGGCTTCGCTGCAAACAAACTGGCGAGCGGGATTGACGGATCGCTCGGGCGCATCGCGGTGAACTCTTGCGACTTCGACTCAGTGAGCTTTTTCGCCTCTACTTCGTCGAGCATCGTTGCGTTGAATAGCACACCAGGTATCGACCGCTCGCGCGCAAGTCTGAAGTTCGATCTCGTACTGCTGTATTCGTCCTGCAGCTTGTATAGTCTCCAAGATAGCGATTGCGCATGACGCTGACCATCCACCTCGTAGAAAGCGAAGTAGAAGTATGGATAAAAACGGCTCGTCGGATATGGCGGCGGGTACGGTTTCTTCGCCCATTTCTTGACTCCATCAATGATGGTATGAATTTGCTTGTCGCGCCGATCCCATATCTCGACCACGCGCACGAATGCCGGCGACTCCTGCGTACTGGTGTGCGTGGTGAACGCCTGCGCAGTCTCCGCAGTCAATTGTCCCTGCGGAAGAACGTTGTCGATGTCGCGCGTCGTCAATTCCTTCGGCGCGCGCTGATAGTAAATCTTCGCGGACTTGATATCTTCCACGTCGAGGCGCTTGAACTGTGCCAGCGCTTCCTCTTTCGTGTAATAAACTTCGTTGCCGATCCAGTCCGCGTTGGTGTAGCTCTCGATGCAGCTTATGTCGGTAGACACTTGCATGTTTTCCGTCTCGACATAATCGATGACGAACATCTTATTGACCGCAAGCTCCAATTTTTCCTGAAGCTCGTCGATCAGCTCTTGCTTCTCTGCCAGCTCTGCCTCCCGCGTTTCGGGATCGTTCGTGTCTTCGATAAGTTTCTGTTGCGCCAACAGCATAGCGTGAGTCTCCTGCGCATCATTGAGCGCAGTCTCGACTTCCGGCTGCGGACGCTTCTCAGAGACCATCGTGCATTTGAACCAACCTTCACCGTTCGAGAGCACCGAACGAACGCCCTTGCGCGCCGGCGTCTTGAGATCGCCCTTTTTCCACAGTGAAGAGATCACGATCTCCATCGTGCGAGCGAAAATCTGCATCTGGTAGGTGTTCGATTCATCTACCTGCGGCGATTTGCGTACCGAGACATCCGGGTTGCGTGCGTACAAAAGAGCCACCAGGATATCGATAAAAGCGCCAATGAGGTTGGTAGTGACGGCCCACGAAAGATCCGACGTGCCCGCCGCGTAGCGACGATCGATAGCGATTTGCTTGCGAAAGTTTTCATCAAAGGAGCGTGCATCGTTGTAAGTCTTCCACTTCTTTTCGACGCGCGCCTCTTCCGCCTCTTCGTCTTCTTGACTGTCTTTTTCCTCTTGATCCACGCCATCATCTTTCCCCTCCGTCGCCTGCCGCGGGTCCGTGAGGATGCCCGCCATTCCTCCTGGCGTGCCGGGACCGTTGGATGCGCCGGAGGACATGGGCTACTTCCCCGGCTCGTTGACGAGGGGTGTCGCACTCGGCGCCGGGTTCACGAGCAGCTCCGGCCCGGAGCGCTCCGCCGCGGCCAGCGCGTCCGCCGTCATCTGTTCGTGCAGAATATCCGCCGCGATCTCGCGCGCCGTCTTCTCCAAATGCTTGAGGGGTGAGTCGTTCGACGGCGCCTTGCGGTGCAGCGCCGGGATCATGTCGTTATTGAGTTTCGCCACGGCGGAATCTTTCGTGCGCGTTGCGAAGCCGGGACGAGAGTGGATCATGGGAACATTCCTACTTGAGTCGGCAGAACGATGGGCGTGTTGTTCGTATACGGCGATACTACAACGCCTTGCTCCGTTAGTACAGCGGGCCACACGTTCGTCTCGGTCGAGAGAATTGGCTTGCCCACGAGGACCGGAGTAGCCGAAGAGGCCACGACTGTCGGCAAGCTACTCGGTACTCCGGGCGAACTGTTCTGCATCAGCTACGCGCGGCCTTCGGTGCGCCAGGTTCGTTCTGCGAATACGATACGGTCGTCAACGTGGCGACGGCACGCGCACTGGCGGCACCCGGTTGCGCGACGCCGGCCGCAACTGCCACATTGGCGGCGGCTTGACTCTTGCCGGGTTCGGAATTGACCTGCGCCATTACAGCACCTTCCAGATGAGGACGGCAGCGGCGCCGAGCGCGGCGAACACAACCTTGGTGTAGTGCGCCTTGATGAATGCGAGAACCTTCGGCTCGGTCGCAGTCACGGTCGCCAGCACCTTGGCTTCGGTCGCGGTTGAAATGATTTCGCTCATCAGAAGAACCTCACTTTTGGTTTATCGCTTCGATCATTGTACTCAAGCCACTTCTCGG
>Ga0182030_10009013_pt1 | contig 20515 bp, 21 predicted proteins | sample 812S3MmetaG_FD_121299 | JGI IMG/M metagenome (GOLD analysis project Ga0182030, IMG submission 121299) | Permafrost microbial communities from Stordalen Mire, Sweden - 812S3M metaG (Illumina Assembly) | ecosystem: Environmental > Terrestrial > Soil > Wetlands > Permafrost | place: Sweden... | reverse complement strand
TAGGGAAATGCCTTCTGCTATCTTGTCATCTACCTGAGTCAAAGCTGGAGTGGCGTGGCTGAGAGGAACGAGATCCAAAATGATGATTTTGTTAGGTGGAAGAGGGCAGGTTATGGTGGTTTCATGGGATCGAACGGAGTAGGCGGCCAGGGTTCGTGCCTCGCGATTCAGCTCTTGCCAGAGTTCGAGAGAGAAAACGGTATTCCGGGCTTGAAGGATGCGTGATTCGATTGGTGCGTCGTCTGGGGTGGCCGAGGGAATGCTGGAACAGCCACTCTGCCCCTCATTGCTTTGAATGCGAACACGGAGAGCTTGGGGCTCAGTACTGGCTATGCCTTGGTCTAGAGATATATTGCCATCCTCTTCACGGCGTAGAGCTGCTAGGCTACGATTCCGGTATGATGATGCAGCTTCTGAGAACCCGAACCTGACTCCCAATGTGTGTTTCTCTTGTGGCAATCGACAGATAGCCCATCCCTTCTCGCTGATGTCAAGAACTTGCTCCCAATATTTCGTTTCCAGCTCGATTTCCTTCTGAAGACGACTGGCAGATGCTAGAATTGAGTCAACGGACTTATTGAGATTCTGGACCTTCCATCCCTTCGCAATATGCTTGTTATCTTCCTTTTGAGCATCCGTGATTCTCGAAACAGCCATCTTGTCCGCACCCAATGTACCCAAACCCGCATTGTCACGCATAAATGATGTGAGGGTTGAAACAGCTTGATTTGGCAGGTCTTTTGACAATAGAAGAGAGACGAATTCTAAGGCCCATATCGCTCCTTGTTGTGCTTTTCTGAGATTCAGTCAGTGCCTGCATATTTTGCTGCATAGGAGCACTTACTCAAGTTCTCCCAACATCTCCTCTCGAGTAGTCATGAGCTCCTTCATTCGGTCAGGCTTCTCTTCCTCTTCATCCTCGCTCGAGTCATCTTCTTCATTTTCTGCCTCTGCCTCTGCTATCTCTTGTCGCAGCCCCTCCTCAGTGAGCTCGCGAAAACCTCCTCGTTCAAAGTTGATGCGCTGGATCAAGGCAGGGAGAGCACTGTTTGGGTCCTCCTCTGTTGATGGCCATGATTGAAGGGAGATGGGGAATTCATTTGGAATTGACTCCATCATTTGTGACATAGATCAATTAGAGCGATGAATTGGCTGGAGCTTCAGCTTGTATTGTCAAGGCTTGCACATAGATTGGTCCTTCAAGTGGAGAATTACAAGAGATGATGTTGCGTTGAGCTTGAAAATCTACGCGCGAAGTCTAGCTAGCATTGATTCCCCTCACAACAACACATCCTCAGATCGAACCCATTCACTACCAACATTTACTTGCAATTTGGGAAGTTACATCCTTCACCCTCATACATCGTCATATTCCATAGTGCCCGAAATGCGACCGTCAGCCCCAATTTTCGGTGACCGTTGATCATGACCGTCGGTCCTTCAATACGACGGTGTACATCCAGGGCAATCCAGGTACAAAATTGAACCAATCAGTCTGTGGATCCCCCACTTCAACGTCACTTTTTGGTGGGCTCAGAAGCCTAAAGGGATACAGTAAAATCTTTCACGAGGCTGCAGAAATCCTTATCCTGGCCTTATCGGCCGCCGATAAAGCTCTCTGGCTGGGCAAGCAGAGAAAGCTTTGACAGGTCACAAAACCACCCCACCAACTCAACCTTTCTTTTTCTGCAGGCTCCTCTCGTCACTGCCCGAAAAGATTGAAAAATTTTAACCCTCCTTCGAGAAAAGAATCCTGTATTCTGCTATTGTATCCTCTTCATCTCCTTCGACTCTTCTCTTAACTTGTTTCCCGCAATTCCTAAATCCCTCATCAACATGGCTCCCCACGAACTCGAGATACCGGCGAAGAAACGCATTGCTATGATGACCAGTGGTGGTGACTCCCCTGGTATGAATGGTGCTATCAGAGCTGTGGTTCGTACGGCTATCGAAAAAAACTGCGAAGCCTATATTATCCGCGAAGGCTATGAAGGCCTTGTCCGGGGCGGTGACCTGATCCAAAGATTCTCATGGTCCGATGTACGAGGATGGCTTTCGGAAGGTGGAACACTCATTGGCACAGCAAGATGTATGGCATTCTACGAGCGTCCTGGTCGATTGAAGGCAGCGAAGAACATGGTATTGAATGGCATCGATGCTTTGATCATTTGTGGTGGAGATGGTTCCTTGACTGGAGCCGACAAGTTCCGTGCAGAATGGCCAGGCTTGCTCAAGGAATTGGTTGAGAAGAAGGAGTTGACCGAGCAGCAGATCCACCCTTTCCAACATCTCAACATTGTCGGTCTCGTCGGCTCTATTGACAATGACATGTCCGGTACAGATGCCACCATCGGATGTTTCTCGGCTCTTTCTAGAATCTGCGAAATGGTTGATCATATCGAAGCTACAGCTTCATCACATTCCCGAGCTTTTGTGATTGAGGTTATGGGGAGACATTGTGGTTGGCTAGCTCTGATGACAGGTGTTGCGGTTGGAGCGGATTTTATATTCATTCCCGAGAAACCTCGTGCTGAGAATTGGAGGGAGGAAATGTGTTCAATTGTTGCTCATGTAAGTTTCACGGACATAGGCTGCTTCATTTTTCTGACATTTCATAGCATAGGAAAATTGGAAAGCGGAAGACAATTGTTATTGTTGCGGAGGGAGCTCACGATCAAGAGGGCAATAAGATCACTTCGACAATGCTCAAGGACCTACTCGCGGATAAGCAAGGCCTTGCCTTGGATACACGCATCACAACACTTGGCCATGTACAACGAGGAGGTCAAGCATGTGCATATGACAGATATCTTGCAACGTTGCAAGGTGTTGAGGCTGTAAATGCAGTCCTTGAAGCGAAGCCAGGAACCCCGACTCCTTTCATTGCAATTAATGAGAATAAAATCACTCGAAAACCTCTTGTGCAAGCTGTTCTGGATACCAAAGAGGTAGCGAAAGCAATTGAAGCTCGGGATTTCGACAAAGCAATGAGCTTGAGAGATACAGAATTCTCGGATTTCTACAACTCTTATATGACTACCACAGCTACTGGTCTCGATGACACTATGCTTTTACCTCACAAGAAGGTAAGTCTTTATCATCTTCAATATGATTCTGCTAATTCTTTCAGCGTATGCGAATCGCAATTATCCACGTTGGTGCTCCTGCAGGTGGTGTGAATGCAGCTACGAGAGCCGCTGTTGCGTATTGTCTTACCCGTGGTCATACTCCAATTGCCATTCACAATGGCTTCGCAGGTTTCGCAAGACATCATGGTGACAAACCTCTCGGTGCAGTACGGGAATTCAACTGGTTGGAAGTTGATGGCTGGGCTAGCAAAGGAGGCTCGGAAATTGGCATGAACCGCGAACTACCTGGCGATGAAGGAGTGGGTTTTCATGCTAAGCTTTTTGAACAGTACAAGATCGATGGACTTTTCTTGATTGGAGGTTTTGAAGCTTTCCATGCTCTTTCTCAGCTGCGAAAAGCAAGAGAGCAATACTCGTCCTTCTGCATTCCAATGACTCTTCTACCTGCTACCATATCGAACAACGTCCCTGGAACCGAATACTCTCTAGGATCAGATACCTGTCTCAACGAACTCGTAAGCTATTGCGACAAGATCAAACAATCAGCATCAGCTTCACGACGACGAGTCTTCGTTATTGAAACCCAAGGTGGACGTTCAGGCTACGTGGCTACTCTTGCGGGTCTATCCGTTGGCGCGTCTGCTGTCTACACCCCTGAAGAAGGAATCAACATTGCCATGTTAGCAGCCGATATTGCGCACCTCAAGCATGTATTCCAAGAGGATTCTGGTCAATCACGAGCTGGTCGATTGATTTTGATCAACGAGAAAGCTTCGAAGGTATACAATGCAAAACTTATCGCCGATATTATCCGAGTAGAAGCAAATGACCGCTTCGAATCTCGAGATAGTATACCAGGTCACGTGCAACAAGGTGGCGTTCCATCTCCCATGGATCGAACCAGAGCTGTAAGATTGGCAATCAAATGTATGCAACACTTGGAGAAGTATGAAGACAGAGCCGATTCTACCATTTTGAACGATCCTATGAGCGCTACAGTTATTGGTATCAAGGGTGCGAAGGTAGTGTTCAGTCCCATGAAAGACGTCGAGGAAAAAGAAACAGATTGGAAGAATCGTAGACCGAAAGATGAGTTTTGGTTAGAGTTGAAGCATATCGTTGATAGTTTGAGTGGTAGACCGAAAGATGTACCGAGACCGGAAAGTCCTTTGGTGGGCTGGAAGGCTAAGGACAAGAAACGTGGTTTGATTTGAGTGCTGGGACGGCGTTTATTCTTGGGGCGAGGGTGGTGATAGGAAAATTATTAGGTGTTTGCTGGGGAGATAGGTAAATTATACATATTGATATGAAGATAACGATTCCCCTTTTTCAGTCCAGGTTTCCTAATGGTGTCCATTCGTTGATGACTCTTTCCAGGATCTCAAGCCCTGACCGCCTTTCTAACGGGACTTCCCAAAGCGAGATCTGAACTGTTGATTGCCTCAGATTTTGCAGAGCAATCAGGGGTGCAAATTCTAAAAATGAGAATCGCTGGAGCATACTGTAGGGGATTGTACGTGATAATCCGTGTCTCAGATTGTGCCTTCCCCACAGACCTCTGATTGGACATCGAGACGATCCGCCCCTAAATCCAACGACATGAAAAGCAACACCCTTTTCCCTATTCTACTTTCCTAATCTAAGCTCTATTGCAATAAGAATTGTTTTTGATTAGAATACACTATACTAATGTACATGACATTCCTCTGTTCCTTCCCGCAACTTCGCAACTTGACAGTAAGAAAGGCGAGACATCCAAGGAGCACTTTGATCTCTTCAGCCGGGCTTTCCGTGAGCAGAACTCGATGGGTCATGGTCACATCACACGAGATAAATTCAGCAAGTTCTCGAGAACCCTTCCATTCTAGGTCTTCTATATAGTAGCGCCAAATTCCTGCTCCCAATCCTGCGCCTTATTTCTGCCCCTATTCCTCATTTCGTTCTGTTGATTTGACGTAGATTGCTCCAAGAAAATTATGATGGGTTGTCCCAAGATTCTGCAGGTGCAGAGTTCCATGAATTTTGCATTACTTGAGGTAAACTATGCCAAGATCCTTGTGATGGAGGTTGGTCGAAATTTCCTTGTCGTGCTTGCGGTAGGGTTTTCCAAGAATCTCATGATACTTGAGTTGAATTGCTATATCCTTGTGGTGTTTGAAGGTAAGAAGCTACTGTATCCTTGTTGTAACTGAACTTTATGATGATATTGATATACTTATGATCCGCTGTTGTTGTATTCTTATTGTCCTTGTCCACATTGCCATGCTTTCTGTCCTTGTGATTGTGTGTAATTTGGTTGACTTTAATTGCTCGATACCGTTGGGACTGGAATGTTCAGGCCACAATTGGGTCTAAGAGCGGCATAATTCGACAACGATGAATTAGTTCAAATCAGAGCACCTCGCGTCAACAAGATACTCGACCACTAGTGAATCTGCTGGCCCCGATCATGAGGTAGGGCCAACAACGCTAAGCAAGTCTCTTAAATTTATCTACTCCGACTACCTATATTACATACAATACCTTAATACTCAAATTTTCCAATCTCTGAGTCCTACCCCACTCCGTCATACATTTTATGATGGAGCCATCTCAGCTTCCCACCATGGTAACTTCATACCTAAGCGCAATCATCATAAAAGCTACAAACGATAAAATTTCGTCACAACGCTTCCATGAATGTTACAACAGCTCAAGATATACTGTACAAGTCCACCCAATCTATGCCGGTTGGACAGCACTAGACAAAGAATGGGCAGCGGACCAAAACCTTTGGGAAATGCTATGTATTGAAACCCCTGCGATGACTGCGATGCATGCGTACTGACAAGAATCGCAGTTCCCAATGAGCATGCCGCTTTCCCAGGAAGATTCAAGAGGCCATCAATGATGCATCAACAATCACAAAACAATGCCGGACCACTGGTGTCACCTAACTTTCAACCAGTAACAACGTATCATGCTTCAACACAATACCCCAACATACCAAGTTACCCACCATCACAGCAACACTACCAACTGCCACCAAGCTACTACCCATTACAGCAAGGCTACCCACACCCACCAACACAACAAAATTGCCATCCACAGCAAAATTACGCACCTACACAGCCTGGCTTTTTATCACAGAACTACCCACTTATGCATCAGGACTACGCATCAACGCGGCATTACGACGCATCAAGCCAACCTGTACACCATAATACACCACGAATGAGCGAGCCTACGCCATCTCAAGTATCGACCGAGAATAGATGTTCAGAACTCCAGAGTTCTGCGTCGAACCAGCGCCCGACTCTCGGCGTAACACAGCAACATAACGAGACACGTCTACAGTACCTTCGACGACTCAAAGATGCACATGATGCCGAGCTACGGAGACAACAACGAGAGACTCTAATGTTTGGCTTAATCAATGGGACTCCAGCCTACTCAGTTAAGATTCTAAACAAATGGCCAGATTACGCCGCAGGACATATGTTCATCGGGTTAGGGGGATTTACTGTAAAGATATCATCACTATTACTTGGAGTTTTCTTGAAGATGTATTGTATGGATGATCAATCAGACAGATACTATGTCGCAGAACTCGAGCACCCTGAAGATCAAAACAAACCCGAAGCATTGGGGGCTTGTCGAAGAGCACAACGATATATACAGGAATGGATTAACACACAAGATGAAATCGAACCTTACTGGGCCCGCAAAGATTTTTCAACGTGGCTTGAGTCGAGGCTAAAAACTGACGACTAGGGCACAGAACGAATAAGGATTTTAGTTACGCGCAGACATTTGAAGAACTTTGCAATAATTACCAAACAAAAGACGGAAGACGACAAGACTTGAGACAAGTACTGCTCTGCAGTCCATTAATGATGCATACAGCCGGATTAACAACTCCAATTGCAAAATACCACGAATCAAGATGCTGAAGTAGCCGATTATCACCGGGAGGGAGGGAAGGGATTTGGCGCTATGTGCCATAAGCCCACCAAATAATGCGAAGAACAATGATGCACACTAACATAACTCCCGATGGGAGGATCAACTTGGTGGTCTCGACGAGACAACGTCCCTTTCTACTGAATCCGACTCCCGAAGGGAGGATCAACTTGGCGGTCTCGACGAGACAACGTCCCATTCTACTGAATTTGACTCCCGACGGGAGGATCAACTTCGCAGTCTCGACGAGACAACGTCCCATTCTACTGAATTTGACTCCCGACGGGAGGATCAACTTCGCAGTCTCGACGAGATGGCTTGCTAACCTGATGATAGAACGATGATTATGTACAAAGAAGCTGAGGAATAGAAGAGTTTAGGAACCCAGCCGGTTTGACGCATTCCAGAGTAGGAAATTTGACCAGATCATGACTTAAAATAGTTTTCCTGCGATCACCTTCGTGATTAGAAGCAAATGAACTCAATGAAAAAGGGGGCGGAAAGGGTATAGTTGAGCTCTGTCCAATTTACAACTGTTCTTGCAAAGTTGCAAAGAACGAAGACAAAATCAGGTGCTAGGTGAACGAGGACAGCTTTCAAAGACTCTTTATGCAACCTCGCAGGCACAATGAGGATATGCCTCCGAGAGGCTGATACCCAGAAGAACCTCGAAGGGTTCATTCGCGATGCAGAAGAGGAAATGAAGGGAAATTTGACGTCGAGGTGCTCGTGGGGACTAGGTTGAATAGTAGGGTCGTCTCGAGACCCAATGGGAAAGTGGGTTGGGCTGCACAAGGCAAGGCGTCACGCCGAACTCTGTATGTTCTTCTCGACGTCATGATACATATTTGACCAGTAAGTATACCCAAAATCCGACAAGCTGATCCTCAAAATCTGAAACTTATTGCTCCTCGCTGAATTAGAACCTACAAATGCAACAACGTGATCTGCCTGGGCTGGCTAATCCCTCATTCTTCACCGTCTAGAAGCAGATTTATTCGCAATACGAGACCGTAGCAGCAAAGGATATGGAGACACCTCATCACAGGTTAGCAGACAAGGCTGTACAGTTGAATGTTGGTTTAATATGTGTTACATAGGATCGGATCAGAAGGGCAAGGGAAAGGAAGGGAAGTGGTATTCACGGCCGGTGAAAATTTCAAAGTTCGAACTGCAGCTCAAGTATGCAGCTATTTGCAAGCTTGTGTTAGACCAATCTTCCGTGGCTGGAAAGATTTTCAAGCTGGTAGGAGCTGCCAGACTGAAATGGGTATAATTTGGAACTCCTAACGCCAGTATCGTGTGACCACCGCTGCGCCCCTCGTGGACAAATGAAGATCATGAAGCCGTCATTCTTCTATGCCATTCTCCTTGTCCACATCCATACTTCCCTCCTCTGGCGTAACCTCCCCAAACTCACTTCCCGGACTCCTTGCCCGCTCACTTTCGCTCCCCCTTCCATCTACCTCCTCCGGCTCACTATCTAACAGATCCTCAATATCCCCAACCGGAGATACCCTCGGCTCTAATATTTCTTGATCCTCCAGCATCACTCTCTTTGGCATCTTCCACAACGTCGTACTGCACATCCTATCCTTCACCAGTAAATCATCCACAAATGCATCCATATACGTCAATGTATTCCCCCCAAACCTCGTCTTCCTCCTCAACTTCCTCCGATCCTCCAAATACGGCTCGAGAAACAAATAAACATCTTTCGCCTTGAACGTCAACCGCACGTAAAATACCGCCAAAGCTCTTAAGTATTTGAATTTCTCCCCACCATAATCCAAATACTCTCTGATTATCTCTTCTGAAGGCCCTAACTGTAGAAGCTTGAAAGCGAGGCAGAGGAATGGAGAAGGTCGTTGCGAGTCGCCATATGTACCGGCAATAAAATGGACATGATCGACGACACGGTTGATTATATCTGCTTCGTTGACGGCGAAACACTGGTCTTTCCAGAAGTAGGAGTCGATGATGCGTTCGCGGACTGGCTTTTCCATTATTGTGGCGGGGTTAAGGCCATTTGGGGCAAGGGGACCACCGGATCCTCGTTCATCTAGGAAGCGTTTCTCGTCGGCGCGGTGATTTGCCATTGTGTTGTGTAAGCCAAAGTATGGAGAGGTTGTGTGTTCGATACTGCGAGGTTGTGTCGTGAGATTTTTCTTATCGGCAAGGCTGAGAGATTGATGTTGCCCAGCCTCGTTGCCTGGCCAAACTTCTCTATTGACATTCTGTTATTCAAGAACAACCCTGAACGTCACTTTGACCACCACACAATTAATCATAACGCTCCCATCTAAAACAAACCAAGCATCATATATGAGTACAAATATACCAAAGTCATGGTTCTTTTAACATCCAGTCAAGTCTCCGTCGTTATCTCTTCCTTCGTCGGTTCGTCCCTCAAGGTCCTCCTCCAAACCATAGCTAACCAAAATCAGTCTTTCTATTCACCTCGGCTCTCTTCCTCTCAGGCTATGCCCTCCAACAACAAACAGTCCGCGACCTTCGAGCCGCCATAAAGCCCCAGCCTGCGCCCCCAGAAGCGCGGATGTATCTACCCAAGCAATTCGCGGAAAGCCCAGTTGCAAAACCTAGCCCGAAAGAAAATGGATTTGTGGTTGAGGTAAAGAATAGTGGGAATGACAGGCTTTTGGAAGAGGACAGAGTAGAAGGACAGAAAGGGAAAAAGAATAAACACCAATCTGAGGAAATCGTGGCTGTAGAAGGGAAGGAGCAGAAAGATATGATGGCGGAGGATCGGGATTCAAATCTTTACGACTTGCCTTCTAATCCAGAGCTCTACGATATACCATCGAATCAAGATTCTGCCCCGGACACAGAAGTTTCAAATGATGAGAAGTCTATGAGTCGAGCTGAGAGGAGGAAAAGGATTAAGGAGGAGATTATGGCTGGCAGTGAAGAGGCGGGGTTTAAGGGATATAGGAGACGAATGTGGTGATCAGATGTCTGTGCAACTGGTATATGGAAACTTATGGATTTAGCGGATGAAACGGACTCGGATACGGACAAAGGTTGGGAATGGAAATAACGACGCAATGCCTGTATATTATTATGAATCGAATACCCCAAGCATGGCCCAGCCATATATTTCAGCAATATCCCTTCAGAGTAGTTCCATCGTCACTCGAAACGCCATCGATGCAAAATCCCTCAATCCCGCTAAAACAAATTCACGACCCTTCCAGGGAAGGATCATTTTACTTCCCTATTCATCCTCTTTTTTCTTGCCTGCTCTTCTTCTCTCCTCAGTTGTTCTCGTTTCGCGTTCTCGACCCATTTTTCATCGGCTTGCGGGACGCCTTCCTGCATGGCTATTGAGGAAGAGCTTCCGACTTGGTTCGACTGAAGATGTGTTAGAGCTTATTCTCCCTCAGAGATGAAAGGAGGCAATACAAGGCAAAGAGCACATCGGTCTCCAAATTTGACTACTGTGTTGTGGCAGTTGATGGAGCCCTTTTCAATCAGCCTAGCGACCTCAAGGACCAAGACGTGCTCACGTAGTAGTTTGCACAATAGCAAGTCATTCTGAATGTCAAAGAGAAAATGGAGCAATAAGGAATGTAGATGCTGGATGATTTGATAGTTTGATGAGTTAAGAAATTGAAATAGAATAGCTGAGTGTGCAGGTTAAAGACTCCACTTCCACATGATGTTGCATCTCTGACAGAGCATCGAGACTGATACATCTTGCACGATCGTCCGTCATACGCACTTGTTGTACATGAGGTCTGACTCATCAATGCAATTGTTCCTGCGCATCCCATAGAGTCATCGTGTGGGGGTCCACGCCGCGACAAGGTTTGCGGCAAGGGCCGAGCGCAAATGTATCATGTCCATGTCTGATCCGCTATTGAACAATCTGCTCGGTGATCGTGATCTAATTATAGATTAGGCATCATTTCATTCGAAGGCGGATGGGATTATTCAGGAAAAGGCAGCATTGAGACACATCGAGGTCGTATTTCTCGGGAAGATCAAAGATCGGAAACGAGAATATTGAGATGACATCGGATGTTTCGGTTTGATATTGTTCCACATTGAAACAGGTAGGAAGACTTCCGAGAGGTCACGGTGATGTATCCTCTAAGAATTTTCGAGTGCTCCTATTGCTTGTTTCGTCAAGCCTAGATTGGTTTCATTATCTCAAATACATTTGAACAATCGGAATTGAGATGGCATATCACACCCGTCCGTTATTTCAGCCTGATAGGTAACTATTGTTCCATCGAGAGCAGTGTTTTCTTGCCCCGTGCTGCAGACTCATAGAATATCTTATCATTCATTACAAAATGGAAAAGAGTAATTGTAACAAAGTAACCCAAAAGCCGAAGCCCTAATGTCCACCTCTGACATTCGCTTTCTTCTCCTATTCTAACATCGGGGCGTGGGGGACATTCTCCTTTTTGTGCAAAATTCCACTCGGAAGTACATATCCTGTGATCGAGCTGTCAGAAGCCCCCCAAAATTTGCCAATTTGCATAGACTAACAGATTAGTAGAGTCCTATGTACGTTTTCTCCGTAGTGGACGAATGGTTATGGAGCCCCAGAACATAATTGACAATGGAATAACGCAGTAACAACAAAAAAACGAAATGAATACGCAAATCGACAAGTAACTCAAATTTCTCATCACAAGCTGATAGCTCGACAACCATTTTTTGTGTGCCCCTTTTACAGGAATGAAATGAGAAATATAGAAGAAGCGCAAGTTTTGCATTATCTTACCCCAATTCATATTGATCTACCTAACACCATCCCATCCCATCCCGTTCCACTCCAAACTCCAAACACACCCCTCACGCTCTAAAATGCTGCACAAAACCATGCAACCTATCAATAACGACCGGGAAAATCGCATTCGAACTATCCTCAATCAACCTCTCAAAATGCCTAATTGCATCCTCCTCGCTCATCTCCAAATGAAACCTCTCCTTCACCTTCAACACCACCTTATCCGGCTCCAGTTTAATATCCGGGATATTCGCATCCACCATCAAACTAAATAAGTTGAGAATAAGATTCGAGGACTTGCGTAAAGTGGTGTAGGCGGTAAAGCAGTATTGTTTGAATTGCTGGTATTGGGAGGAGGAGGCACCACCCATGCCGTCGACCATTTCTTTGCAGAGTTTCATGGCGGGTGCGAAGGGTTTGGGGTCCCGACCGAGGATGAATCCGAAGTCGGCGTGGAAGAAATGCCCGTCGGGGGAGAGGAGGAGGTTGTCGAGGTGGCGGTCACCGACGCCGAGGAGGTAGGTGATGACGCAGTATCCTGCGCATGATTTGATGAAGATGTCGAGTGCTTCCTTGCGGACTCCCAATGGGGCTTTGTCGTCGGGATTGTTGTATTTCAAGTATGCTAGGACAGTGTTGCCCTTGTATTTATTGACGATGCTTTGCAAGCTCATCGAAGGAACGAATTGAGCAGCTCCTGCAGTCACACTTGTAGCCAGTATCTTATATGGCGATAGCTTCAAGTCCAGATTCTCCTTCTGAAGAAGTTGGTCCATCAGCGTGATAATTTGAATGACCAGCTGATCCTGCCTTAGATCATCACCTGTCTTAAAGATAATTTGATACTTCTGCTTCGTCGTTGTTTTGAAGGTCATCATTATTGGGAAAAGAGATGACTTGAAAACATTCGTCTCTGCAGGATCAACACCAGTTATCATGACAGATGGATCCAAGGGGAGAGGAAGAGGAGGATCGATGGTGATTATCTCATTCTTCGGATCAGCAAGGAATTGCTTAACTCGCTCTGCCTTTTTGGGAATGGCTTCTCGTGAGGTTTTGATATCTTGAGAGATTCTCGAAAGCACCGCGATGAGCTCAGCTTGCCGTAAGAGCACCTTTCGTATGGCAGGTCCATCTTCAAGCTTCACTAATTCCGTCATGAAATCATATTCTACCTTGGCAAACAATTTGCGTAGCTCTGGCCCTTGATCTTCACTCCTGTCTGAACATTCAACCATGAGGTACCAATGAAAATAGTTCCCAAGCATGAAGTTATTGGTAGCCCGGGCTATGAGGAATCGTGCGAGGGAAGAATCTTGCGTAGCATCTTGAGCGGAGTCAGGCGATATATGCTCAAATTTCAGAGCTTGCACTAGTTGTAAAAGATACAGCAGCAGCTCATCATCGTCTGACTTCCGCAGTCGATCAACAGCATATGCTCTTACTGCAGGATTGTCGAATGTCGGGCCCAATAGCTCTAGCGCATCATCGACGTCAATCTCGGTCCACTTTGCCAGAATTTGTACAGCTTGGCGTGGTTCGCTCGAGTCGTGCCAATTCACAGACTTGACAAACTTAGTCAAAGCTCTCTTATCACGAGTCAGATGATGACGGAACTTCCAAACAAGATCCTTCTCTTCAGGGGAGAGAATATGTGTGGGGGAATAAGCCATAATCCCGTTCAGCTCGTCCCTGACCTTTGCATTTGGCTTTAGATCCCGATCTAGAACACCAGTCCGATGACTTCGAACAAGTCTTCGGTGTTTGCTTTCTGCAGGATTGTCTCTTGCCCCAACTTCTGGATCGTAAACTCGCACAAGACGGCCTCCAAATCCATGATCATAATTATCGTTGATTCCCGGACCATACTGGATTTCTGGAGGTGGCTTAAGTATGATGTTAGATTGAGACGAAGATAGATGTTGCAATGATGATATGGGAGGTGGCGGATATTCGTGGTCTGCATAGACAATGGGAAAATCGAATCGTGGCAGTTCAATATATAGGGTAAATCGTTCATCTTCAATCGAGTCCTCATCCACATCTTCTTCCTTCTCAGCCCCATCCAAAGTCATAGCAGCGCCATGCTTTCGTGATCTCCGACGTTGAAGTGTCTTCAAAGATGTGCTAGATGCTTGCAATCCGCGCTTCTCAACTCCACGAAATACCAACTGGTCGAGCCATTCAATCCGAGGAATCTCACCCATCTCATGCTTCTTGAATAACTTCTCGAGCCTGTCCAACTCCTCACCCTCTTTGTCGACTGGATCCATATTCTCCTTTCCCTTGATTCGCCGCACATTTGAAATGACAGAAGGGGTTGAAGTCAAATCGAGGCCATCAGCGGCTTTGCGTCGATAGACGTAGCATTTTTGACGGCCTTTCTGTAGCTGGTTTTCATTATCAAATAGAGCTATTGTAGTCCCGCCAAATGGTATGGCATGTCCTCGCGCACCTTCCCCACCTGTCGGTGATAAATCCCATATCGTAATCGCAAGTTGTGAACTTAATGGTAGGGTAGAGTATTCAATAGGCAGCGTGAGCCATTCGTTCCATCTTCAAACTTCAGCAAAGACCCATTAATTTCCCATATATAAAACTCACTTCCTTTCATTTCTGAACGGCTTGTATGCTGTTTGAACTGGTACAGTCAGAGGCTTTGAATCCGCCCAAAGCTGTACAGTGACATAAAGATCCGAATGAGGGCTGTAAAAAAGTTAGCGACATTGTCTGTTTCTCCTTTCCTCACCTACCTCAAATTTGAACCAACATGCCGCAAATCAGGTCTTTTTATCAAAGTAGAGAATGGTATTGGTGTCTGCTCTCCTTCCAAGCTGACACTGAAGAGATATTAGCTTGACAAACATCACCAAGTTGGAATACATACATCCTTATACTTACTGGAAGCTCTAAAGCTTCTGAGCTCGCAAAAGAAAAGGGTTCCATGATCCATCTTCCCACAATTTTCTTGTATTCCGTATGCATGGAAGCTCCTCGTTATAATTCGAGGTCCGTGCATTCACCTGCTTTCGCGAGCCTTAAAGAGTAGCCTGACGCGACTTCATCGCAACTTCCTTTTAAACAGACCCTCAAGCCTTCACAATCAATTTCTCACAATCGCACGCCTCTTATTTTGTTGTTTATTGTCCCAAGAACCACGGATACGCTTCTACGCCAATTATTACGGTTGCCAGGTCTGGCCACCTTAATTACGCATCATACCTAGGCGCGATCATTATAAAAGCTACAAACGATAAAATTTCATTACAACGCTTTCATGAATGTTACAACAGCTCAAGATACACTGTACAAGTCCACCCAAACTATGCCAGTTGGACAACACTAGACAAAGACAATGTCGGAATCACCAGATCCGTTCAACGATCTCTACGAGGCTTCTCCTGGACCCAGTCGACCAAGAGTTCCCCGCACAAACAACCCATCGATGTCACCTTCTCCTACAGGCTCGTCGTCATCAGATAAGGAGAATCGAGCATCGAGACCAGCACTTGACAAAGGGAAAGGACGCGCTCCAATGAACCCCCCTGGTGTGCCTCATCCTGCCACGAATCAAAATAAGAGAAGGCGTACGGCAGAATCAACAGAGCGAAACACGCGACGGCGCACGATAGAGGTCGATGAGAATGGCAGGGAAGAAGACGATTATGACCCAGACCAGGATATCGAAGAGCGGCGGGAGCTACGAAAAGGTCTCAGAGATCTGACGCGCAATCTCAATGAGAACCGTTCAGAGTATCTTGCGCCAGGATCGACGGGAATTCGCGATATTTTGACAAGAGCAAACGATCTCACAGAACGAGTAAAACAAACCTCAGATGCGACTATCGACTCGCGACTTCTTGTCAATACTGCAGATCTTTCCTATAAGAGGACTCTTGCACTCATCTCTGGAGATACATCACAAGGTATTGACTTGGATGACTTTCTCTCAAAATGCAAGCAATATATGCGTGCAGATTCAGTTATACCAGAAGGTGCACCCGCATCACAAGCCCCGAGTACGCAGCGAAGAAGAGGACGAAGAAATGTGGAGGATGATGATGAGAACGGTGATGATGGAGACATGTTGAATTGGGAATACCTTGGCCGCAATGCATGCTTGCCATATATTTCGCGACCAACAGTCCCAGGATTTCTTCTCGGCCCCCTATCTCTTGAGAAACGGGCTCGGAAGGCGATTGTTCGGAAAGCAGCCTTGAGACCCAATAACATGCAAGAATCTCGCCCGGAGGTGCTGAAGGCTGGGGATATTGAGAGGTCGGAAGATGAGAATCTCACAACTCTTTGCACCCAAATACTTACGAGATTGGTCAAGGTTCGAGATGATGCCAAATCCGCGGTGGAGGCACAGATGTACGATGAGATCACGGAGGAGGAAGGGGATCAGTTGATGGATCGGTACGGTATATCAAGTGACGAAGGAATTTCTTTCTTCAAATTCGTCGTCAATCCTCATTCGTTTGGTCAGACTATCGAGAACATCTTTTATGTTAGTTTCTTGGTCCGTGATGGGTTAGTAGGATTGTCCGTGGATGACCGGGGAATGCCATTCATAAGTTTGTCCGTCTCATGTTTTGCCATTCTTCGCTAACCTTTACAGATGTCATTGAGAAAGACCCAACCGTGAAGAAGCAAGAAGTTGAAAGCTCGAAATGCCAAGCTGTCATCAGTCTGGATGAGGCAGAGTGGAAGGAGATTATAAAGCTCTGGGATGTTAAGGAGCCTATGATCAGACATCGACAGCAGGCTGGACCATCAGATAATTCGAGGGGATGGTATACTTAGCATTTTGGCATTTGCACGGGCGTTGGGGTTCACTATTTGCTTGCACTTTGGGTCATAATATCCATGTAAGATTAGTTTCACGGGGTTCTGGTTGCACATAGCGTTAACGGGAGGCTGGAGTGCTTGGGGGATTTGCTGAAAGAGTATGAAAGGCTACCTATTAGTCAAGTATCATCAATATATGACTATTCAGGGATATGTTGCTCCCAATTCCTTAGGTGTAAGCATATTTGGAGCTTTAGGAAGATTTCGGTTCTTTGGAAACAGGGTTCCCCGTTGTTCCAGACAATCGGAAGAACCTTGGTGCAGCATCTTAGCCAGGAATATTTCTGAAACGCACTCCTTCTGCCTAGGCTATTGTCAAAGAAACTTCTAAACCATCTTTTCTTTCGGATTCAGAACTCGGATTCTTCTCTCAAAAATTTATTGTTCGCAGCATAGCAATTACCCCACGCTCTGCGGACAAGCCGATTCTTCCCTGTCCCTAATGACGTCTTGAGCCGAGCTTCTCAACCACCCCTCCCAATTGGACAACCCCACTATACATGAGCTCTGACAGCCAAGCTTCCATCTTTGATCAAGAATTGAACAACAATACCGAAGACTTTCTCAATTGATCTTCATTTCATCGTTCTAACTCAGCATTCGCATGGATGGTGTATTGAAACCTCAATCGTCGTACTAAAAAGAATGCCCTTGATCGACAGGCACTTTTCCGCTCGCCTCACCCGTCGCCATCATGAAAAACATTACGGCGCTCCTCCACCACCATTCTTCGTCGCAGACGGAGGAAGAGAAGATGTCGCCGGAGGAGATTGAACAGGAAAAGCAATTTGTGGCGCAATTCTCTGAACAACAACATCCTTTACCTCCGCACGAGATTCAGCAGCATCCGAGGAATAAGGAGCTTGGTGGTAGCTCCAAGGGGTTGAGTATACGAGATTTTGAGCTGGTCAGGACGTTAGGAACGGGAACCTTTGCGCGGGGTATGTTCCTCTCCCGAGACATGGCGGCAGTCGAGTACTGATTTTGGATAGTCTGGCTTGTGAGACTTGCGAATCCTGCTGAGGAAGACCGCGATAAGGTCTATGCGTTAAAGGTTTTGCGGAAAGTGGAAGGTAGATATTAGATGAGAGGTAATTGGAATCTGCTAATCATTTGCAGTGATTAAGCTCAAACAAGTCGATCATGTTAATCATGAACGTTCTGTTCTTGCAGATGTTGCTGGACATCCTTTTATTACTACATTAATTACTTCTTTTTCCGATCATGATTCTCTCTATATGCTTGTGAGTCTTTCCCTCATTCAATGGATCATTTCTAATGATTTCAGCTTGATTACTGCCCTGGTGGTGAAGTATTCTCATACCTACGCAAAGCAAAACGCTTCGATGAAAACACATCTCGATTCTATGCTGCAGAGATAGTCCTGATCCTCGAATTCCTCCACGAACGGGAAGGCGTTGCATACCGAGATCTCAAACCCGAGAACTTATTATTAGATGCGGAGGGACATATCAAGTTGGTGGATTTTGGATTTGCAAAGAGACTTGGTAACAGTAAGACATATCTTGCTACAGCCCCGAATTTCAGGGGACGAAGAGATGTTGTGGTTGATGGACCATTTATTGACCATGATCAAGGAGAAACCTATACGCTGTGCGGAACGCCTGAGTATTTGGCTCCCGAGGTCATTCAATCTAAAGGCCATACGACGGCTGTTGATTGGTGGGCTTTGGGGATTCTGATTTATGAATTTTTGACAGGGTATCCTCCTTTTTGGAATTCAAATCCCATAGAGATTTATAAACAGTGAGTGCTTTTCTTTTTCCTTCTTCCTATAGATTCCCTAGGGCTCATCCACACTTAGAATCGTCTCAAAACCTGTTTCCTTCCCTCAAGAACCAGCTCTCTCCCCCGACGCGAAAGACATCATTCAACAATTCTGCACAGTTGATCGGTCCCATCGACTCGGAAATATATCCGGCGGCGCAGCAAGAGTCAAAGAACACCCCTTCTTCCGAGGCGTGCAGTGGGATGACGTCTATTACCGAAAGTATCGAGGACCCATCATCCCACCATTAAGATACAAAGGCGATGCTCAATGCTTCGACATATATCCAGATGAAAAAGTAGGGCGGGAACCGTACACGGATGATTTGAAAAAGAAGTGGGAAGATCATTTCAAGGATTTTTAAGGGTCGGGTTTTGATACATGGCATTGGGTTTGTACAGATGGGCTAGGGACTGTGGGCATCAGTTGGCGTTTTGGGTACAGAATGGGCAAATACCCAGTATCTTGGCCTGCTGAAGATTGATGTAGCATTGCATTAGGCTTTGTATTTGAGCCTTGAATAAATACAGCGGGTTTTTACAATGATCCGAAAGTTGAGTAAGAATTGGAGGCCTTTTGAAAATACAGCGGATTATCGAGTGCTTCTGCTTTGCGCAACCATCGGATCCTTTTGATAATTGACTGAAAAAAGAGAAACGACATGACCCTCAGAGAGGTCATGGAATTTCAGTTGCACTTCAAGCAGATTTTGTGCTGAGGGGTGTTGTAGACTTGAGATTCACTCATCAATTGAGGGTCGCTATTCGCAACAATAGCAACACCGCAATACAGAAAACAGACAATAGAGAACTTCAATAGAGAATAGTGTAATCGAACCTGATGAAATCCCAAGTAGAATTTCCCTTTTGTCTTTCTTTTTACATCTCTCCATTTCATATTTCCAATTTCATCACAAATTGCCATTTTACTAGTAGCATTCCTCGCGATGTCCGAAATGGAAGAGATCGAGTACGAGCACGAGCAGGAATGTCCGCTTCCCGCCTGTGTTGATGCGAGGGAGTGGATAACGTTTGCATACAACCTCGAGGACACCATCTACAAACTAAATGAGACGCATCGCAAACTAAAACGCGAGCTCCAACGGAAGACCAAGGCTGTGAAAAGAAGCAAGCGCATAAGAAGATTCGCGACCTATGACCTGCTAGGACGGTACATCGCATTAGGTATGGCGAAAAAGACTCTCGAAGATCAGATTGACGATCTGAAGCTTCAGCTGACTAGGGAGGCGGACGAGAGGAAAGAGCGTGAAGAGTATATCAAACACATCGGTACATCACACGAAAAGGCAGAGGCCGATTTGAAAGCAGCGCAAGAAAAGCTCTCTAAAGCGGAAGTCGAAATCCAAAGTCAGAAAGCGGCTGTCGAGCGGCAGGTAGAGTTTGTCGATGATCTTGAGCCCAAACTCAAGAGAGCTTTGGAGGACAACGCAATTCTGCGAAAACTCAACGACAGTTCGCAGGCACGTATTAATGAAGCCAAAGCTGCAAAGACGGCCGCTGAGAAAGCTGCCGAGGTCTACAAGACGCAAGCTGCCAATACTCTAGAAGACAGTATAGGCATCAACAAAAATCTGAAACAGGCCCAAAAAGAACTCACGCAGCTCAGGCAGGAGAATCTGCGATTGAAAAATGTTCCCGCGCTTCTCGCGAACGCTGAGCAGGATCTGGCGGACGAGAGATCAAAGAGCAATGGTCTTAAAGACCAGGTTGAGAAGCTCAAGGAAGATATCGAAAAGTTAGCCATCGAGGCCAGTCCATCCCGTTATCTGGCAAGACCTAATGATCCCTCAATTCGGAGACTCGCAGATGAGCTCCCCTCTGATCTTGGAACCCACAGCGATTCTGAGAAATCGTCTTCTTCCATTGCATCAAGTGATCCTGGTGACGATCCAGGCGACGATCTAGGCGATTTAACCATCACGAACCCATGGCCAGAATTTTCCATGGAAATCAATGCAACCATCGATTTACCTCCCATCGTGGCTCATCAGCAGCTTACCCTTCAGCCAGCCGTTCCAGCCATCGATCGACCCCCGATTCCTGAGCCGGAGAGACCAATCCG
>Ga0182030_10009012_pt1 | contig 20516 bp, 24 predicted proteins | sample 812S3MmetaG_FD_121299 | JGI IMG/M metagenome (GOLD analysis project Ga0182030, IMG submission 121299) | Permafrost microbial communities from Stordalen Mire, Sweden - 812S3M metaG (Illumina Assembly) | ecosystem: Environmental > Terrestrial > Soil > Wetlands > Permafrost | place: Sweden... | reverse complement strand
TGTCAAGTATGATCTACGATTGGTTGAGCGCGTCAATCTACGAACGCATCCTCTTCTCCGCGTCTGCAAGCAAATCAGCGAAGAAGCTTCATCTTTCATCTACCGTCAGAATGTCTTCCGTACCATCCTCCGTACTCCGCTTGATACGTATCATTTGCATGAGTACGTATTATCCAAAACTTTTGTTTTCCCATGCCATTTTCTCACCAGTCGTCACACATTCACATTATCTATCCCAGCAATACTAACCCAAAGACCCACCAGATCATTCACCATCTCCCCGAAATTCCCCCCTCTCATCCGCAACATCGTCATCGAATGCGTGAAAGATAATTGGAATACTGACTGGTATGAGAAAGCCACACTCACCCTCCGCACCCTCGTCACCGCCAAAACAGTCCTCTCTTCCCTCACCTTAGTCATTATCCCCCAGAAAGTCGGCCTCTCCGAAACCGCACTCGGCATCATCGAATCCAACCCCATCACCTTCGCAGACTTCCTCTGGTACTCCGGTCCGCTCATGAAAGCGCTCCGCAACATACCTTGCAAGATCTTCAACATCGTCGTTAAAATCCCTATCTATTACCCTATCTTCGGACCTGAAAATAACCCACGATTGCCAAAGAATCTGAAGCGTAAAATCCCGACGGAGATTGTTGAATATAAGCGATATCTTATTTCGATGGATCTTACATATTTGGCTAGGGGCGGGATCGAGGAGGGTGCTTTGAACAATGAGGAGACGGTTAAGATGAAGATGGCGAGGAATAGGGATATTAATATGGCGTTGCGGGGTTTGAAGAAGAGAGTTGAGGAGATTGCGGAGGATGAGGAGAGAGCACTGATGGAGGGGAAGTGTAGACGGTTGGCGGATGAGGAGAAGATCCTGGATGCTCTTTCATTGGCTGAGAAGAATTGATCCGGCGACAAGGCATGTAAGCGCTCCTGATTTATTTTTCTTGGTTTTCATATTCGCGTTCGGGGCGTTGAGAGTTTTATGGGGTAAATCTTCAAAGTCGAGGAAGCGGGCAGACCTATGGGCTTCTAGGTGGTGGATACCATTCTTACACATCATAGTACACCAAAACGGTTAGGAATTTTCATCTCTACATAAAAAAAAAGTCAATTATTCACCCAATTAGAATCACCCTATAGAAGTGTTCACATTGTTTAAGGCCAAATTATTGATTACAGGGCTAACTATCACTCAAAAACAACACTCTCCATAATAATATTTGATAATCGAGATATCCTTTATAAGCTTCTTTTCAATCTTCATCTTCTCAATCCAATCGATCTTGTACCGAGTCCACCTCCCACTCCTCCGTATTCCTCTACTCAATATCATCCAAAGACTGGAAATTCGAGCCCAGTTATTCATAGCCAGAATCACAGTCGCCCGCAAGATTAGCGTTACCATGAGCGTCTCTCTCATAACTAGCGATACTGGCATCAACCGCAACACGAGCTCGGTTGCGTCCAGCTTCAGAACGCGTAGGCCCAGCCCTTGGGATTGCACGATGGAAAGGGTCCAAGGAGGGTCGTACCGCTCGACGTTGTTGAAATTCAGAAAGCGCGTCGATTTCGAGTTGGACTCGGTCTCGCGCCGCGGTGAATCGATCTTCCATAGAGGTTAAGCCAGTTCTGGCACCAAATCCATTGTGGCTTTCCTCAACAGGCGTACGTTGAAGCATCGGGGTTTGGAGTAATGAGTGAACTACGTGTTGTATGAAGTCAGTGTTTTGGCGAACCCGATCAGTTTCGAGGGCCAAGAGCGCTTGCATGGTGCGTAGTGGCGGGATTTGTTCTCGAACAGGGGCTGTGCGAATTCCCAGACTAAACACACTGTGGCTTGCCTCAAAAGGTGTAATTTGCGGCATCGGGATGTGGTGTACTAGGCTTGTGGTGTCTTCCCACAACACGCGGCTTTGGAGAAGCTGGTCAGGTTGGCGCTGAGCCGACTCTTCAGAGTCCCGTGCTTGGGCGACAAGACGTCGAATACCGGGTCTCAAATTAGGAGGAGAGATTGGGGCTGGCGGCACTGGGGGGGCTGTGATGACTGTTGGTGTGTCAGGCCCACTGTCGTCCTCTTCGTACAAGGAATCTTCAATCTGAAGCCATTGCTCTGGATCAGGAATCAAATCAAGAATGTCGACTAGGTCAGTGGGTACATCCTCTGTTACGGTATTGAGAAATTGGTGACGAGAAAGGTGGGTGGTCATTGGTGGACCGGGTACTTCAGGGATGGCATAGGAAAACATGTCGTATTCGTCGTCGTTTCCATCTTCCCAGTCGCTGGGCAAGGTCCTCAACATCGCGCGACAAATCGGGCAGGTTGCATTATCGGAGAGCCATGTTTCAATGCAATTGAAGCCAAATTCATGCCCGCTTGGGCATGCTACCTTAACAGGACGAGAGCAAAAATCAACTCTCAACTCCTGGAAACGGTAGTAATCGTTCTCAATCTTTTGGATATATTCGGCTGTTTGGGTGGCCTCGTTGCTGTCCTCGCTATACGTAAGGGCGAACTCTCGGCATAATTCAACGAATTTAGATACTCGATTTGACCACCACTCAGTCTTCGTTCCCTCGTCGATGGTAGTTCTGTTTGCCTTTGCTTTGTCTGCTAGTTGAGCAACCTGGGTTTTGTCGATGTAAGGAAGGCGGCAGATGTTGCATTCCGAGTCCTTGGTATCTTTTATCATCATCTCTTCAAAGTGGATGTTCGTCAATTTCGATTCGGGTTGTTGAAGTGCATCATCCCACGCCATTTGTATGATCCTGATCACGTTATGTTTTGTTTTCTCGTAGTCCATTTTGGTTTCTTCGTAAACCATGTTGCAGGTCATCTTGAGACTTGACTGAAGTAAAATAGCCGATATGGTTTTTGTTAGATATTGGTAGAAGTGGTAAGTAGTATGGTGGAGATAGTTGAGTGTAACGAATTCTTGAAGTAGTAGTGAGTTTTGGGTGAAGAGAGAAGAACGGTCTAAAGAAAGATAATCAAATAATTTATAGAATCAACTCAAGTTTAGACTGATTATCATCTTGCCAGTCTGTTTTGCAATTTCAGAGTGACCATAGTGAACAAAGAGGGGGGGCCACATTCGCTACCAGAACCACCCTTTTGAGATCTTGGTCCAAGAAGGGCAGGGCCACACTATACGTTATATCAAAAGAGTACAAATTATCATGCTACATATATCTAGAACTAGGATATGTATTAATAATGAAATCGAGAGTGGAAAATGCTACGAAGCAGAAATCATCTCGTTGAGTTATCGATCCACGAGTTTGATGCTTGCACAACTGATGCCAACTCACCGCGACATTGGTCCAACAGACGTCAGAGAAACAGATTTACGTCAGAAAATATTGAAAATTTCTACAAATGCGATAATTAGATAGAAGTTGCCGTCGGCGCTACCAAATTTTTGTGCTGGTTCGCTAGGATATAGGGCACTTCAGCCCACTGCAACTTTTCCTCCCTTCTTTTCGTAGAACGAGAACTAACGACAGAGCTCACTTGATAATTTTAGTTCCAACATCATTGTGTCCACTGAAGACCAATCACACTACTTCTCAAGATTTTCAACCCGTCTCAAAACCAAACGAATATCGCCGACTGTCCTAGATTGCTGAGTTTTGTCGAACGCCACGCTTTTGCAAAATTCCAACGCGACCTGCAATCTGGCGCCATGGAGTGGGTCAAAAGAGAGACGATTGGGAAGACCACAAGGCTAGAGGTCAATCCTAAAAAGGTTAAGGAAAGTCACGGCCATAACATGTTAAATAAAGTTCTGGCGCAAGTTCGGAGACGGCTCTACACCTCTGAAAAGCTGTTGGCCACAAAACCATGGCAACATCAATATTCTAAAAAGATTGAGAATACGCAAAAACACATCAAACAATTCAGCTTTGCTGACGGAGACCAGAGTTGCCACATCTGTTACTGGCCCTTTGCAGGAGAAGATCCTCCCGGTGGGGTTGATGACTGGAACTCTCATTCGCCTATCAAGGTACAATGTGGCAACGACCATGTGTTTGGCAAAAGTTGTTTATGGCAGTGGCTCTACGGACATGAGAGAAATAAATGCCCTATATGTAGGAAGGAGCTCACCGGTGACCCACATTCGGATGAACCTTTACATTGGCCAGATGAGATCAGAGCACTTTGGTATCAACTTGACGAGGTAGAGAAAGAGCACTCAGATATCCTTGCGCTCAAGGGCCGAATTGAAATGCGAAAGTGGTTCCCCTTGTCTGATGAGGAATGGGCAAATATAATCGCGAATGCTTTCATCAGAATCGATGGAGCTTATTGGCGCCATCCGGAATATGTCCAGTCGGTTGTTGAGAGCGGAAGGATCATCATGCTTGGCTTAACCGCATGTTTTCCAAAGGAACTTGTGCCTAGAAAAATTGGAAAATATGCTTTCAAACAGCCTGCTAGTATCAAGGAAATCGCTCAATGGTCTCAGAATCGGGTCTTGTCTGTCAGTCGCAGGCTATTGGGAAACATGGCAGAAGTACTTCGTTTGTATGATGACTTTGCATCCGCAAACCTAGAATCATCGGGTCTCGAGTACTGGACGAGTAAAGAACTCAAAAGCCAGATAAGGTTAAACTCAAGATTCCCTTTGCGCCTTGTAAGATGGGAGCTAGAGGCTGCCGCTGCAATCGAAGTCTTTCGGCGAAACAAAAAGTTGAGAAATAGGGATCTCGCGGACTTTGCACTAAATCGGGCAAAGGAATTGAGAAATGGTATCAATGAGCAGATCTTCGGTGTCAGTGTCCGCCGAAACATACGCCGCCGAGATATATCGATGCTCCTTCTGAACATTTCTTTCAAGCTCTTGGAATTAAATTGAGAATTTTACCACCTCAGCCTCTAATGTATCAGAGTCTACCAGAACAATCTCGCCAGTTTCTGTAAACCTTGGGACAGAGATCAGCCGGACCATCTGTCCATCAGGTCCCTCAATCGAAGCAGTATCAAACTTAGGCTGGGAGCCCACGAAAAAGAGATGAGGGCAAGTTGTCAGAACGAAAGGATCGTCGTCCTGGAATGGATAGCTCCCTAGAGATTGTTAGCTTTTGGGGTAAGGAGAATTGGAGCTTGTAGACGCATGTAGTACTTCATAGCGTAGGGAATTTGCAGATAGGCGACAGATTGAACGCAAATAAACTTTACTCACATAAAGTGTCCGGGGCTGTAGGTGCACAGCACCGCCATCTGAACATTGCTTCTAACATGCCCAGCCTATCCTCACTCTCCACGTATTTGAAGACATCATCCACATTTTGCCCACCTGTCCCTAACACTTTCCAGCCTTCGAGCTCGCCATCCCAAGGATTGGTAACCGTGTCAAACCATCCAGGCTTAGCTTCCTCCCCATCGACCGGTGGAATAGATCCATACGATCGTGCCTGAGGAAACATGGCCGAATGAATTGGTTGCTGAGGAAGACTGACATTTGCAGGATCTGTTGCGCCAGGAAGCAAAGTAATTGGCATGCTGGGCAATAGGCTGGCGAGGAAGTTATCGAGATGCGCCGTGGGTGCGGGATTATAGGCACTGGCATCGTAACCATACTTCTTCTGCGCCTTTCGTGTATTTCCGATTGTGTCATGAGAGACTGCTTCATTGTCCAAAGCTATGGAGTTGCCAGCAATGATCAGCCTACTGATATGACTTACGCTTTCCTGTGAAGTTGGATCGAGTGCTTCCCCAAGAAGATACTCGGTGAGAAGATTGATTTCCAGTGCATTTTCGGAACTAGTGCCTGAGAAACCGAGGCCAGAGACTATAGCGATTTTTTTCCCATTGCCACTCGTTGGTTTGTCCATATCCTCGTCATCGTCCTCTGATTTTACCCTTTTCAATCCGTCCAGTGCATTAGGCTCTGTGGTATGCCATCTTTCTAATTGTGGAGGAAGGTCTGGCACTTTAATGTCCACAACCTCAAAATCGCCGTTCGCATTCTCGGTTCCCATCACGGCAATAATGCAGCCTGTAACCAGCATCTCACTTGCAAGAGTATTACCAACCAGTCGTAACCTTCCAGATTCATCCTCTAACATCACCAAGTCCTCTCCAGTCGGTGACAAATATTTCTGCCGTGGTGGGGGTGCAGAAATCCAATGCTTCAGACCATATCAGCGGAAGTCAATAATGCTCTCAAATTAACTCACATCCTTCGAAATGTCCTCCAAAATATTCGGTTTCAAGGGCATTTCCATGTAAATAGTTCCTGCAACCCAACATAATTTCCCCTGCCTGACGTCTAATACTCGTTCAACTTTCTCAACTGTTTCCCCTGCAATTTGGAAGCCGTCCCATGCTTCAGCGGCTATAGTTTCGACAGCAGGCTTTAGTTTTGTGAGACGAAGGAAGTACATGTCGCCATACTGTTGTTGGTAGTGCTTTTCTTTCTCAAGAGCGTAGGTTGAGAGAGATTTGTAGAGGGAGGGCTGACGGACGAAGGCGGTGGGTTTTGAATCACTAAAAGTTATTAGTGGAGAAAGATATGCTGAAAGGAGCGGCCCCTACTCTGGTGCACGAAGGAGACTTCCATCTTCTTCTGGGACTGCCATCTTGAGCGTTGTGGTATCTTTGTTGAAGACTCGAGAAACGCGTCGCGTCAAGACGGACCCCACCTCGAATATGATGCACGTGACTGTATTACTTCCCGTCATCTTCTACGCTTCAATCCAAACGAAAGTCTCTGTTCATTCTACGGCAGCACATTCCTGGGTTTTAATTCATGATCGCGCTTCACTCTCATCCGCACAAAGGTCGTCCGTCGGACTTGAGTTCAATTCTCCATACCCAACCACTTTTCAAAGGATTAACCCCTGGATTATACGCCCTCTCCAGTAATTTGCCAAGGTTCAGATTCAATGCTCTGTCTTTCTCGACTTCTTGTGGTGTATCGATGATCCAGATTCGTGGCTATTTTCAACCTTGTATTTGATTTTGCAGACAAACAATAGTGGAACGAGCAAAGTTTTGGACGTTCAAGGCAATAAGAATCGTTTCAATGATTAAAGATAGTTTTAAGCAGTTAATGCTTGTATCATTTCCAAGTCCTTACCAAGGAAATAAATTCAAAAAGCAATTTCCCAAATTCCCATCCATCATCAACGAAAGCAGTCGAAAGTATTCCAAATTTCCATCATCATCTTTCAATCCTAGAACCAGAAGTGTTGAGCTATAGCTCAGCTATCTGAGGTTTTAACTCTGGCACATGTCAAAAACTCTCAAGGACTTACACTCAGTAGCAGATATAAGAGGACCAAGTATCTTCCTGGAAACTATTGGCATTCAAAGGAGTGTTGTCGAACGTAGTATAGGTATAGCCATCACTATAACCACAAGTGTAGTCCCTGAAAGGTGCATTAGTTGCCGGGCGTATGTTGCCAAAGCTCTCAGAGGAAGTCAGCTAAGAAAACTTACTCGAAGAAGTAGCAGTACACAGCAGTGTTGAGAATGTTGACGGCAGAGAGGGCGTTATCGAGATTGGTGTATTGGAATGAGAAGCAAGTGTTGTAGACGTAAGGGAGGTAGTAGTAGGTATTGGGAGAATCTTGATATGGGAGGACATAGGTCAAGATCCAGTTGAAGGGAGATTGTCTAGCTTCCAAGCTGAGCTATAGAACATCAGACGCGGATTGGTTTTTGGGGAGATTCTTCTTACAGAATCAGTGTCTCTCTTTGAAGCATCCTTTGAGGTCTGAGGCTTGTCGTGCAAGGCCTGAGGCTCGGGAATTTTCTCAAAAGAGGCCGGTGCAATCTCCCATGCCTGGGGGATAGCTGAAGCACGCTTGGAGACACTGGTTTCAGGAGCGGGCACGGCCACCGCGGTGGTGACAGCAAGGAATGCGGCCAATATATTGAATGAAAAGTGCATGGTGTCTATATATGCTTGAGGATGTGTTTGCAAGTAGCTGAGTGAATGTTTAGAAGTCTTTAGGAGAATGATGAGAAAAAACAGAGGGGGCAAAGATGCTTTATATACCCGTACGGTACATCATTTTGAGCGCTTTCCCACCTCCGAATTTCTCGTCGTTCTCAGAGTCGGAGTCGAACACGAGATTGTCATCTCATGAACGGCTGATTCCTTGGACTTCACACCCCTTTCAGGACTATCTCATCTTCAATGCAACCCCAAACAGGCGTTTTTCCTTGGGTGTCGAAGAGGCCGACTGCTTGCAGACGATGAGTGCTTCGACTTTCGAGCTCATCGAAGCCTTTGAACCAATCTTCAACCCATGATGAAGAATGCACGCAGCAGCCATAAGCCAACGTGACTTTACCTTGACGGTGGAGGATGACAGTCGGGCACAAGGAGATTCCATGCATCTTAGTAGAAGAGGGGCTCGTATAGCCCTTCCTCTACCCATTCAGAGCGACATACTTGTTGAGATTTTCTGGGGTCATTGTATCTACAGCTCCCCGCCACAATCGCCACAGAGAACTTCCAGTTGCACAGAGTCAACGTACCATCCGATGTCTTGGCAGAATTTGCTGCAGGAATCTGTGGCACGATTATCCAACAGACTCGAACTTCAATAATTTTTGGGCCATTTCAAATGCCAAGAGTTTTTAAGGGGAACCAAAGTTGGATGAAAGTCGAAATACGATTACATGAAGGTCAAAAGTAAAGTGTGTATTGGGCCGTTATGATCCATTTCCCCAGGATCTCTGTTTGGCCCACCAATCGTCGTTTCACTTACTACAGGGGCTTATAGGTCTTGCATCTTGCAGTTAAACTTGGTGGCTTGCAAAATTGAACATCTACTTGTGCTTAGAGAAACGTTGGTGCTGCAGCTTGCATCGCACAGAGTTGCATTTCGGAGCAATCAATCGGATGTTGGCTTCTTCATGATCTGACGGGCAAAGGAAAACTTCCGCGCTAAGATCCCCATTGGTTCTGCATACCATGAGATGTTTCTTGAAATTGGTATTACTTGATAGTGGCAAGTAGGCCTTCCCAAGCATATGATTACTGCATGGAGAGGCATCTTCACCATTTGAACCGGATGACCCGTTTACGTGCCGCCGCCATCGGTCTTGTCGTACTGCAGTCGAATAAACTTTGAGATAATTCCACCGAAAGATAAGCCCATGATGCAAGCTCCCCTGTAGCGGAAGAGATGGTATGAGGGGAAAGTGCAAGGAAGACATGCGATGAAAGGTACGAGGCGCAAAAGGGAACATTCCGAGTAGCTCTTCAAGATTTAAACAAGGATACAACCCACGTGGACTTTCCGAAAGTATATATCAGGAGATTTATATAGGAAAACTAGGAGAGGTATTGGGTAAGACTTTCCCGATTTCACACAGATACGGCTCAGCCCTAGCTCCATCCTTCCTCAATCGCATAAGCCTTCAAACCCGATACACGGCATCGGCTCCAACCGTAAAAGTATGTATGGTCCTTCCGGAGGAAATCTAGAAGAAGTAAGAAGGTGCGAGGCTTCAGCCTCAGTAACCCCGAACGTCGACAGACCAGTGCATATGATAGGATAGCGAGGTTCAGGCTGCACTTTGGGCACAACCTATCCTTCAACAATATTGTATTAGGGAAGAGTAAACAATAGAAACTCTCTACAAATAGTGCATCAGTAGATGTGAAGTCACTAATAATTTTACCAAAGTCCGGCCAACAACGGAGTTAAAATTCCCATATAACCCTTCAATAAGCTAAGGCTTCATTCAAGTTGAAGGTAGAGAACTCTCGTATCTTAACCTATTACAAGGGTCGGAGAAACCCCCAATCAATCAACCGTTAATGATTGTTTCGATTTCTGCTATACTCGCTGTCAAATTTGAGTCACGTTTATTGCTTCGAAGGCCATGACCATCTTCCCTTCCAAAAACTCCAGACACAGGATTTTCTTCGCAAAAAAAAAAAAGGATTTTCAGTGGCTGGATTCTAAATGCGTCCTCCTACATTCCTCAACCTCTCGATTCTGTGGAATGGTTGCCCCTCCAGTAGCTACATTCCACAGATAGCCCCTCCTCAAGAACCCCTCCATAATAATTACCATATTTCTGTCGTCCATCATCACACCTCTGCAATTCACGTAATCCACACCTTTTCAATCCCCTCTCAAATCCCCACGTTCAAATATCTCCTCGATCAACAGCTCTTCGCCACGCTTCGCCAACCCAAATCTCTCTCACAAACCCCTTTCAGTCCCTAGAAAATGGCCGCCACCCTCTTGATCTTCACCATCCTGACTCTCGCCCTCATCGCCCTGACCACAGCATCGCAAACGGGATCCTTGCCAGGAATGACTATGGGAACAAACGCTACTTAGTACTTACTCCCGAATTCCTCCTCTCCTCTTCCCCTCCCTGCCTACACCCTTTCCTCCCTAACTAAGTACCTTCCCACACTCAAGCACAGTCAAAATCAACAGAATACTAATGAAAATCTGCAAAAAGTACTTCCAACCCCCCAACACACAGCAGTACCCTCGCCCCAATAGCCACAAACAACGTGCTTGGCTCGTCGGCAGCTGCACTGGAACTAGGTGATGGGATGTGGGCTTTGGCTCTGAGTTTGGTGGCTGGGTTAATGTTTGGTCTTTGATTTAGGGAGGTGGATTCGAAGGATGGAGGAAAGGGGTGGATGTGTGAATTGAGGCGGAAGATTGGTCTAGAGAACGAACGACGAGAAGTAATGGATAAAAGAGGGATAATTATGAGAACGATTGTGTTTTGAGAGGGGATATGGTATGAGGTTATTGCGGCAAAGAAGACATAATAATATAATTATAATGTAACTCGGACTTCACAATCTATGGTGAGATTCCTATCATCTCAAGTTCTATGATATTAGAACGAACGCCCTTCAATGGGATAATAAGCCTACATCCCAGCCAAGGAAAAGCAGCGCAGCGCTATGCCAAAAATTCAATGCTTGAGATCTAGACTAGAGAAAGGAAATAGGGTCATGAATGCCGTATCTATGACACCGGCCTCCGCTCTCGCGTGAACCCACTCGAATGCCAACCTTCGGCTCGAGATTGAAATGCCTAAATATTTGATTCCGCAACCAGCTCAACCAGTCTAAAAGATCATCCCCGTCTTCTTCTTCTCACAATAACTCGGTAAGCCAGGTTCTGCGCTCCCGCTCGCCCAGCTCTTGAGAGTTAGAGCAGTGGTATATGCCATGACGACAAACCCAAATACACATAGCAGAACGTCACACGCTTTGCGGAATCTCGTCCTTGCTACTGCCCGGTAATGAAGCATAGGCTATATTAATCAGCATATTTTAAAACTTATACAAGATTTTAGGGGAGGGCTTACTGGGTAGATGTACACGAGTGGTATACACGCAAAGCTACCCACAATTGCGACGAATTTATCAAGATCGTCGGCTCCGACCCACGCGACTCCGGCACAGAGAATGACAACGAAAAATCGGAATACGTTCTTCTGCCATTTGATGTAAGGATTGTACTTTCCGCTTTTCGTGAATAGTTCATTTTCAGTGATTTTGATAGCAGGGAAGATTTGTAGAGGTGTAGAAAGAAGGATGGCGCAAGAGTATAAGAATTGTACTGCGTTGACCATTTTTGAGTCTTGAGGCATGTTGAGGATGACTACTGTCTCTGTCGCTGAACCATATGCCGCGTAGGAAAGTGCTCCCATGGATATGAAGATCACAGAGATGATGATCATAACACCTCCTAATACCGGCGGAAACTGCTTCGGGTTCTTCATTGATTCCTGGATTGGAATGATCAGGCCTATTCCTTCAAAAGTGAAGATAGCAGTTCCAATGAACAATGTCCAGTCATTCTTGTTGAAATTGATAATATCTGCAGCGCCGCGTTGTTTGACGATGGTGAAGATGTCATAATAGTAGAGGTAGATCAATCCGACGAGGATGAATCCATCCGCAATAAGAGCCGTGAATCCGAGCTTAGAAATGTCTCTTATAAGAGCAAACGGCATGAAGATGAGCATTTGTGCCAAGATCAGGTACGGAACTGGTACGTAGAATTTCTCATTGCAGTTTGTTACCGCAAGTAAAAACGCCTGGAGGTTCTCGGAGGTGAAAACGATATAGGCGGCCACAAATCCAATCTGACTGATGACGATAGATATGTAAATTAGTGTTCGCATCCACTTCCCATAAATGATGCCGCCCATGTCACCGAAAGAACCTCCAACCTTCAGTTGAGCGGTCACCAGGAGGACGAAGCAGTAATAGCTTAGGACAGCAACAAAGATCAAAACCAGGTTACTGAAAAGCATGCCACCATTGAGAAAAGCTTTTGGCAAGAACAAAACCCCTGTCCCGACGAAGGACTTGAGAAGTAATAACGCTGCTCCTGCTGGGCCACTTGTCCCCGTGGTGTGCGTTTTCCGTTTTCTTCTCCGTCGCCCAGGAGTGAGTAATGCGCTGTCTTCCATTGGTTCTCTATCTTCATCGCTGCCTTCGCCGGCATACTCGTATGCATCTTCAGAGCCAAAGTATTCTCCGGGTTCAAGCACTTCATCGTCCTCTTCTAATTCCTCACCGGCAAAGTGGCCATATATGGTGAGAAATTCAAGAAAACTAGAAGTGAATAGCTTTGGTTGCCCGCCCCCGATTCGAGGACTACCTCCGGCCCCTTCTTCGGCATCCCTACTACCAGGAGAGGGGCTTCCTGCAGCACGTCGAAGATAATTGCGCCTGAAACCTCCTGGTATTTTGATCGATCCGATGTCTAGAACGTCACTTTCGGGTTCTGGTCTCGAAATATGGAAACTCTTGCTCCTTTGTGGTCGACCTCTTCCCGATGCCTCTTCCGTCCATTTGTATATTGGCCGTGTAACATCTCCTCCTTGAAGCCGCAAACTCGAGAATTCGTCATCGTCTAGTCCAGGAGCCACATTGTCATGAGATTGCGCGAATTTTCCAGCAGGTGAGGCGCCTCGAAAGGACATCGATTGCCCAAATATATTATCCTGTGCACCATCCATAGTATGTGAAGCTTCGGAAGGTTGTACTAGATGTCGTTTTACAATTTCCGGATCCTCGAACGCAGTTGGACCAGCCCATGCAGAAGCTCCTTGTACGGACCGACTTCTTGTATCAACTGATCCATAATTGCTCTGTTGTCCCGAAGCTTGTATTTGGTACCCGGCAGTACTAGGCGATAATGGTCGCAGAGGAGGGGTGCCAAACTTCGGGGGGCTTTGGCCAAAGGAAGCAGATAGAGCAGCCGCAAGAGCTGAGACTCCGGGTCCAGGCAGCGAGGAGTGAGGAGCTACGCCGGCCAGTGGGGTGAGACTGCCAGAGTGTTGTACAGGAACCGATTGTTGTCCTCCCTGGCTGGGTGTTGGAATTTGTCGTATTTGAGGAGTGCCCTATCAGAGTCAGTATATGAAGAATCAAACGGCGCCTATTTGATCTATGGACCTACGATGTGTGAAGGGACAGGTGAAGCTAGTCGAGCTGTCGAGGTAGCTCTTGGAACCGGGCTCCCTGACAAACGACCTCTATTCGAGCCTGGAGAAGATGCCATTGGTACTGGTAGAGGCCGCGACGATGATGGGGATCCGCCATCTCGAGGAGTTGACATGGTGTCACACTTTTTTAGACGATTGCAAATTGCTGTCGTAGGACAGGTCCGAGGTCTCTTATCTCATTTATATCATGACTGGGGGGAAAAGCAAAAATGGGCTGTGTCGTGGGGTCAGCCTCAGGCGTTTTGATGAGGCGTTTTCGCACCGTTGGAGTGCAGTATGAACTGGACTGAATATCCAAGAACTTCCTGGTATTTGTATCAGCTGTTTATTACTTGAATGCGATCACAACCGGTCGTGAAAGTGAAGTAAGACAACGAGAGTTGAGCTTCCACGTGAGGCGGGACCCTGGAAAATTTCACCAATCAAACGGGATGGTTTTAGAATTCTAGAACCAATTGCCGACGTCAACAAGGGGTTCTTATCAGTTGATCTCACCCTCCACTCAGCCTTGTCAGTGCATTTGAGGCATTTTTGGACCTTTCTTATATATATTCTTCTATATATTCTTATATATATAGCTCCATCCTGCGAAGAGCATTTTATGATATTTCTTTCTCTCACCGGCCATCACCAGAGAAGAGAGCCAAGAAAATCTTTGAGAGCTGCTGACTTGAAGAGAATTCGCACACCTATTTTTTTTTTTTGCCGAGTCTGGTTTTCCACATGACGTCCCTCTGCATGGACAAGGATATGGAAAACATGTGCATAGTCTGAGGGGAAAACACCAAGATAATGTTGGCAATTCCACGATAAACTCATTCCTTGGGACCTTGCAGACGACGGTTGACGTCAAGGTTGGAATGTTGATGGCTGTACAACGTTTCCCATTCAATATCATTGAAACTTACATCCCAATCTGTATTAACTGAAGCTGTTCGAGACTCGATGGTATTCAATCACTAGTTGAGGTGGAATCGGCCTGAGCTTGTGCTTCTCTTCCTCCAGAAGAGCGAAGATAGTCGCAGCCAAAATGTCAAGCTCAGGTCACAGAGGGCGAGGGCATTCCAACTTTCAGTCTCGCGCTGCGACAGACAAAGCTGGCGAATTGACAGAGGAACGTGCATCACGGCCAACGTCCTCCAGAAAACATTCGAATCCTTACGAGCCCGCAACAAACGATTCCACGCCTCCTCCGCGCGAGCATGAATTTACAAAGCGACTTTTGCACATTCACTCCCACGAGGGCCACGAGGGAAAGGATACACTGAATATGCGGCATAGATCTCTTAGTGGCAGGAGAAGGCAAGCGATGGCAATGAACGAGAACTCATTGACAACACAATTGCATGCCCGGATGGAGAATAAGAAGAAGAATGGAGAACAGATCCCCAAGCCCGGTCTTGGGCCTCGACCCATAGGTGGCGATGAGAAGCTGGGCATGTTCTCAGGAGTCTATGTTCCGACATGTCTGAACGTGTTGAGTATTCTTATGTTCTTGAGATTCGGCTTCATACTCGGTTTGTTCTTTTTTCCCCCGGATTCCTTCCAATACATCACCGAACTACAACGCTGACATACTGCAGGCCAGGGAGGCGTGCTCGGTATAATGGGAATGTTAATCGCTGCGTACGCTATCAATCTAATAACAACATTTTCTCTATCCGCAATTGCATCGAATGGGACCGTTCGTGGAGGTGGAGCATATTATCTTATTTCAAGATCTCTAGGTCCCGAGTTTGGAGGGTCTATAGGGGTGGTATTCTACCTCGGGTTCGTCTTTAATACTGGATTGAATGCTGTTGGTCTCATTGACTGCGTCAAGGTAAATTTTGGCACTTCAACTGGGAACTGGGCCCACATACTTCCAGAAAGTCAGTGGTACCTCTACCTTTGGTCGACGTTGGTACTTTTATTTTGTACTGGGATTTGTCTCGCTGGTTCGTCCATATTTGCCAGGGCGAGCAACGGGCTATTGATTATACTTTTGATTGCTACACTAAGCATCCCATTTTCCGCTCTTATAGTATCTCCCTTCGAAAGCCGAAAATTGGGAATCGAATATACCGGGTTGAGTTGGAAAACCTTTGTGGACAATGTCCAACCTCGATTGACAAGAGGCGCTGCAGGAAGTCAACTTCGAGGTAAGGAGACATTTCAAGACTTATTCGGAATTCTCTTCCCAGCAACGGGAGGGATCTTTGCTGGTGCGAGTATGTCTGGCGATCTCAAGAATCCCAGCAAATCTATTCCCAAAGGAACGCTCTACGGCCTGGGTACCACTTTTGTTTTGTACACTCTAGTAATTTTTGCTATGGCTGCAACTATCACGAGAGCTTCTTTCTATAGAAATGCAAATGTCATCCAAGACACCAACGTGTCTCCACTGCTAGTTCTAGCTGGAGAATTTGCTAGTTGTGCGTTTTCCACTCTTATGGTATGTCCTATTTTGCCTTTTATTTTCAAAAAAAAAAAAAAAAATTTCAGGAGCCAAGCTCTTGGAACGTGTCTTGACAGCTTTTCTGGTAGAATGTCTTTAAACAAGTTAGACATTTGGGGCTCGGCTCCTCTGCTCTGGAAATATATCTCGGGAGCCGTACTAATTTACCAACAGGGAGTCATCGGCTCGGCGAAACTTCTACAAGCTCTTGCTAGAGATAATCTACTACCTGGGTTTTCGATATTTGGACAGGGAACAAAGAAGGGTGACGAGCCCACGTATGCTATTATCATAACCTATATTGTCGCTCAGATAGCAATGCTTTGCGATTTAAATCAAATCGCTTCCTTTATCACCATGACTTATCTGGTAAGTTTTTTCTTGATGTTCGAGCAATTCTTGTCTTGATACCGAGTTAGTTTCGAACCACATAAGGCTAATACAGAACAGATGACCTTTCTTGTGATGAATTTAGCTTGTTTTCTACTCAAAATTGGGAGCGCCCCCAATTTTAGACCATCCTTCCATTTCTTCAACTGGCAGACAGCATTAGCCGGAACCATCATTAGTGGAACTGCGATGTTTTTCGTAGACGGCGTATATGCTACCGGTTGCGTTGGGATACTGGTGATCATTTTCCTCATTATTCATTATTCGAGTCCACCAAAGAGTTGGGGAGACGTTTCTCAGAGCCTAATCTACCACCAGGTGCGCAAGTATCTGCTACGTTTAAGACAAGAACATGTCAAATTCTGGCGGCCACAAATACTTCTAATGGTGAATGATCCGCGGCGGCAGTACAAACTTATTCAATTCTGCAATTCTATGAAGAAAGGAGCACTTTATGTTTTGGGTCATGTCATTGTCACTCAGGATTTTGCTGGGGCTGTACCGGAAGCTCGTCGACAGCAGGCAGCTTGGACGAAGTATATCGACTTCTCAAAGATAAAAGCATTTGTCAATATAGCCATCTCTCCATACGTGGAGTGGGGTGTCAGAAATGTTGTCTTGAATGCTGGCCTGGGCGGGATGAGACCAAACATCGCAGTGCTTGGATTTTATAATCTCGACGATCTTAGGAGAAAACAACCCTTAATCGATATTGCATCGGCACCAGAATCTCCAACGGAATTTAAGACATTGGGCCAACGACCGCACGGGAAATCCCGGCGTGATAGTACAGATGCCAAGATCGACGGTACTTTGCCAACCGATTCATGCAAGACGGAGGATATGATGAGCGTGACAAGTTATGTTACGATTCTTGAGGACCTACTGTTGAGGCTGCAAATCAATGTAGCCTTAGCCAAAGGTTTTCAAAATCTAGAATTCCCGCATCCGAAAGGAGAAAATACAAAGAAATATATCGACCTATGGCCAATCCAGATGTCAGCCGAGATTGCATCAGAGGGGGACAACAAGCAGAATGTTTTGACCACGAATTTTGATACTTGTATGTCTCAGCGTCTCCAGTGCTATTCCGACACTAACATACATTATAGATACGTTAATCCTTCAACTTGGGGTTATCTTGAATACCGTTCCAGCTTGGAAAAAGGTTTACACACTCCGAGTTGCAGTATTCGTTGAATACGAATCTGACGTTGAAGAAGAAAGAGGACGCGTTATAGCATTACTAGAGAATCTGAGGATTGAAGCAGAGGTGCTGGTATTTTGGCTGGCAAGCGGAAAGCTCCCAATGTACGAGGTGATAGTCAATGGTAATTGTCCTAGTAAAGAGCACGAAGAAGAGGTTGAAGAATGCTTGAAGGACCAAGAATGGTGGGACGAGATTCAGAAAATACGAGGGAAACGTGGAGCTAAGTCAGCCACCGAGGACCTGTCGGATATCGCGAGTATCTTGACGACTCGGACTACATGGCCAGATTCCTCGTTTCAGCAGGGTCCTAGAGGAGAACGAGTGCAACGTTTTCTAGGACTTCGAAGATTGTTGCGCAAGTCTAAGAGGCGGCACACCATGAGCGGGATTACAAAGCTGGGCGTAAGTCTTGTTATGCGCACACATCGTTTATCTCCGCAGATTGTGAAACAACACGCAAGTCAAGCAAGCGCAAGTGAGGATTCGGGTAGCGAATCAGACGACAGCGATTCGGATGCTATCGGAGACGAGTCCGACGACGAGAGCGACGATCCGCAAAGTGCTGCGAGCGAAGGCGACCTCGATGATTTCGGATCCGATAGTGACTCCCCTAGTGAAGGTCACAAAAAGTTTATTCGTCGTCGGAAAAGCCACGGTGACTCTATGAGAGGACCACCTCCATCAAAAAAGTCCACCGGAGAGAAAGAAGTTAAAGTCCCCGAGCGCACCACCCGAAGGCCATTACTTTCGGAACCGAGCACAACCACATCTTCACCGGAGCTCGCTTTTGAGCGCCACGAGCCCCCGAGCAAGAAACTGGGGTTCATCTCAAATCTGGCGACCTCGTTGAAAGCGTCCTCGGAGGCTTCGGGGAGTAGACCAACATCCCTCAAAGAACCTGCTTCACCGAGACCCGCTTCGAGCGATCGGCCATCATCTGTACGCTCAGAGCGCCCTAACCTCTCTCGCCATGCATCAATGCCTAAATTCTCAAGCAAACCTGTACCCATCACTCGTGTCGCGACCGAAGACGGCCCTGGTCCCAGTATCATGTTCACAGACGCTCCATCTCCTCCAATTCGCTATAATTCACGTTTGCCTTCTGCATATCGCCAAAATTCTAGCATTCCTGACCACATCTCTGAAGTGTCGGAAGGTTCGCCTACTCCGTCTCGTCGTGGTTCAGTTTATTCAACGCAGGCTTTACCGCTGAGTTTTAATGATTTACCGTGCAGAGCTCAACATTTGATTTTGAATGAGTTGATGAGAAGACAGAGTAATGATACGGCGGTTATGTTCACTACACTGCCGAGTCCCGTTGAGGGGACATGTCAGAGTGAGGTTGCGTCGAATGGGTATCTAAGTGATTTGGAGATCTTGTGTAAGGGATGTCCACCGATTTTACTGGTACATAGTAACAGTATGACTGTTACTATGAGTTTATAGATATACAGGGTGGGAAGTAGGTTAAAAAGCGGTGTACCTCTCTCCCACGATAAATAAGTGTACCCTTGAGGGTCTATCGCCACCTCGCTTACCATACAAAATCCCTTGTTAGTGGGTCACCAGGGGTACAATTATTTATCCTAGGAGAGAGGTATATATGAAGGGGGGAAATATTGAGGGATGATGCCCTTTGTACTATTTACAACCTATATTTTCGATTTTCATGTCATATTTAAAGTTTCGTCCCTCCCCTTACTAGGATTTTCATGGCATCCTCACCCACCTCCTTTACAATCTGCCCCGCAGGCGTCACGTTCCTCACCAAACCTACCCCGGTCCCAGCATACACTATAAGCGGATTAGTATCTACTTTTGACTTATGTTTCAGGAGTTGAGCCGAACTCTCAATGTCCAAATAGTTCAGAAACATTCAAGTTCCCAGAGTTCGGCTCCCAATAATCATAGCGAGCTCCTGGGCAGAGTTGGCTTTTTGTATGGAGCCAAGTCCCAGTAGCCACTTTGTCCTATTTAAAGTGGCTGAAAAGTGACCCTTGGCTCCCTAGAAAAAAGTGCCCAGTAGCTTGCTATCATAATACCTAATAACAAAAGCAGGGGCAAAATAACACATACCCGTAACCCTCCCTTTCTTACCCCATCCCTCATCTCCCAATTTCAATGCCTCCTCGTACAATTTTTTATTTTCATCCTCCCCCATTCCCTTTCCCGCATCCCAGAAACTCTCATTCAGGACTCCCCTCCCATTATATCCCTCCGGCCACCCAACCGTTCCACGTAATTTATCATACAAACTAGTTCTTCCCGTGCTCACGCCACCGTCCCGCGCTCTCAAAATATCTTTTCGGTACCCATTCGCAATCTGCGCTTCTGGTGACGCAAGGAAGCGAGTCCCCATGCAAACCCCACTTGCACCGAGCACAATCGCTGCCGCAACCCCTCTGCCGTCGACAATCCCGCCCGCGGCAATTATGGGTATAGCACCAAAGCCGTGCGATGCTAAAGCATCCACGCATTCAGGTAATAACGTTATTATTGAACTAGACTTCGCGAGTCCATGACCACCGGCATCAGAACCCTGGATTACGAGCACGTCGGGGGAGCAAGTCCGAGCGGCATGGAGTGCGGAGTCTACGGTTCCTACTTGGATCCAGATTTTTGATTTGTTGTTAGTTGCGGAACGGATCTCGGTGGTCCAGGTGAGGAGGTCGGAGGGGGTTTTAGGTGCGAAGAGCCAGATTGCGGCGGGTTTGGAGGTGATGGAGGTGAGGATTTGGATGGTGGCGGAAAGAGATGCGCCCCAGCAGATGAAGCCTATGCCGATGGGGAGGATTTTAGGTGGCGTGTTGGGGATGGGTGAGGTTTCGAGGGAGGAGATGATATCTTGGAGCAAGGAGGACAGAGTGGAGACGTCTGTGCCTGCGCCGAGAAATCCGAGACCTTGGGAGCGGGAGACGGATAATGTTAGGGAGGAGGTAGAGATCAGGCGCATGGGGGCGGAGACTATGAGAGGGTGGGTGTGGGAGGTCCATGGATAG
>Ga0182030_10009011_pt1 | contig 20516 bp, 23 predicted proteins | sample 812S3MmetaG_FD_121299 | JGI IMG/M metagenome (GOLD analysis project Ga0182030, IMG submission 121299) | Permafrost microbial communities from Stordalen Mire, Sweden - 812S3M metaG (Illumina Assembly) | ecosystem: Environmental > Terrestrial > Soil > Wetlands > Permafrost | place: Sweden... | reverse complement strand
TCCCAAGCCCCTGGCCCTGCATCTGCTGATTCTGCAAATTCAACCCCGCCATGGTGTTCATGGCACCCTGGGATTGCTGTCCAATTCCCAAGTCGATAGGAACCTGTTGGGATGCTGTGTTCTGGTTCCATTGCCCCAACTGCGTCCCGGCGTTTTGACCCATAGTCCCCAGGCCGCTTAACTGCTGCATCAGGGTATTGTAATACTGGTTCCCGTAATTCTGGCCGTACTGCACATCGGCCTGTCTCTGGGGACCGGAACCATACATTCCTGCCGCATTGGTGGAAGCATTTAGGGCGTTAAGCCCCTGCTGTTGGCCCCACTGATACCCAGGGACGTTGTTAAGATACTGCTGAGGATTATAGGTCTGCGAAGCCCCAGGTATCCCCAGCAACCCCGCATAGGCTTGCATCCCGCTTGTGCCGGCCTGGTAGTATGGGTTCATGTATCCGGTAGCGGTGTTCAGCCCCTGAGTTAAGTCTTGCTTTGCTTGATCGGCGTAATGAATATACTGCGTCAAGCCTTGCGAAACATCGGATTGGGCACCGCTGGTATTGGTTCCAAAGATGTCCCAGGCGAAGTGCCTCTGCGGTATCAGAGAGAGATATGCGGCCTCCCGCGGGCTGTCGTCATAGTCCATTTCAAATCTGTTCATGCCGGGGCCTCCGCTCGGTAAACTGAGTAATGAAAATTAAGAATGTTCTTTAAAATCCGTTCCCATCCCCTGCGCCTTGACAGGATTTCCAGTGCCATGGGAAACTCCCCTTGGCACCATGAAACAATGGCTGCCATGATGACCTTCAATTCCTCTATCCCCCTGCGACTCTCAGGGAAAAGCCCCCCGAGCCAGATTTGCAGGGTCGGCTTGGCGCTCAATTCATGCCTCACGATTCTGTATATTATGTAGCCTATGTTCTGGCCTTCCTGGTAAATGAGGGCCAACCTGGAACGACCCTGAACAAGTTGGAGCATTACATCCTCTGGCTTCCAATCCAGTGTGGCCGGGGGGCGTGCCTGGATTTCTTTCCATAGCCCTTGCATCAGGGGCCAAAGCGACTCGACGCGCTCAATGGGGACTTCCTTAAAACTCACCATTTTTGCATCCACGTGGCCCATTGGCTGTTCAATTTATTATTTACATCCGCGAAAGGTTGGGCCGTGGGGGCCTCGGTAATGCCTATCTTAGTCTGTGCCTGTTGCCAAAAATTACTCCAAGGGTCCGACATCGCACCGCTTTCCAGATACATGGTCTGCACAAATGGCGGCGCCTGGATGCCATGCTGTGTGCTTTTGGCCCCGATGAAAAGCTGGGTAGATTGCTGAAGATGTCCGCTGTCTAAAAAAACATCGTCGTTCGGGTTAATTTGCACAGAGACCATATTTATTCCAACCATGAACACTCAAGGATGTCTCTGTTGATCGGATCGGTGATCTCAAGCTCAAAAATCCGGTTGTAGTCCGCCCCATTCTGCCGGAAAATAGTCCTCTTGGTAGTCTCCCCGATCTTCCCCATAGAAGCCGTGCGCTGAAACCCGAAATTGCTCCCGCCATCTCGGGATGATCTCAGCATGGCTTGAGGGTTAAGTCCCGTGACCGCATCGCCGGATTCAAACAGAAATTGCAAATCCGGGAAGGGAATCAGTTTGCCAGCAATCCGGTATTCCCTGGATTGAACCTTGGCCTGCAAGGGCTGGTTATTATCGGTGTAAACCTTCGGGTCCATCTTGTAGATATTGCCGCTGGCGAAATCCCCTACTAGGTGATTCCCATTGAAATAGCAGTAACAGTTGGCCCGATGCCGGCTGCCGTCCAGGAAACTGCTTCGCACATGCCACATGGGAGGATGCACGGAAATGTCACAGACCAAGGTTCGGTTGGCGGTCGGTAAGATCAGCCAATAGAAGCTGTGCCCTCTCTGAATCTGGAAGAACCCGAGAGCATCGCTAACTGTGGCAAACCCTTCAAGCATCCTGTCGATCTTGTCCGTGGAGATGCGCTTGGGCTGGAATCCCACGGCCATCTGCACCTGCCGGTAATTATCCAGCCACATTAGAGTATTGTCCCCGAGAGTGGCGGACATGGGTGCGCCCAAGCCTTTTTCGATCAGGGTGCCCACCAGTTTGGTGAAGGGAAAGGGTGTGCCGCCTGCGTCGTACCAAACCTCATCGGTCTTATCCCCCATGAGCCAGATGTTTAAATGGCTACTCAGGATTGCCAGAATAATGCCGTCGCCTTTGAGGGCCTGGGCCATGGAGTCATAGGTGGTGCAATCCCCCAGTTTGCTTACACCCCATTGATTGCCGTTTGGCTGGGCATAAACGATGTAGTTATCCTGCAAGACCGCAGGGCCACCACCCAGAAAGTTAGGGTCGGTAATCTGGGTAAAATAGGGTATCCCCGGTATGCAGGCCCAGGTGACACCACCATCCGTGACCGTATCCCCAACCGTAGTGGGCCAGGCAGGGGGACTCGTGCTGGACATGCCACCATTCCCGGTCACTTGGTAATAAAGCAGGGTGGGCGGGTTAGGCTGCACCACAACCCCTGGCAGGTAGGTGGTGCTTTGCGTCCAGAACTTCGGAAATGTGTCATAGTAATAGCCGTTGACGCCATCACTTATGAAAAGCTGCATTTGGTTCGCCATCGGCACCATGTAAAGCGGGCCGGTCCCTGTGGCGAGGCTGCCGATCAGGATGGCATTGCCATACATGTCCACCTGATAGACGTTGCAGGTAGTCACCGTATTCTGGCCCACCACATACAAATAATTCCCCATGACCGCCATGCCGCGCACCTGCATGAGGCCGGCGGCAACAGTGGTCCAGATGGAACAGCCCGGAGCGCCCAACAGGATGGGGCCTTTTTCTTGATCGGACGCAAAAAAGAGATTTTGGGGCAAATTTCCCCTGACTCGATCTTGCCCTGTTGGGAAAAAAGCGGGAAAGGCCAATTTATTACCCCCTACTTCTCATACAGCCCCTTGGGTCTGGTGGGTTTCTTCTGCTTGGGCTTTTTAGAGCCTTTATGCTTGGCAGTCCCGGCTACCACGGCATTAGCCGCCTTGATAGCCGACCCTTCACTTTCGCCGCGATCAAGCATACTGTCGGCCACGTGCGAAAATTGCCGCTTCTTCTTGGGCGTCTTAGCCTTTTTGGTAAATCTCGTTGCGTCCTTCGGTTCCCAAGGCATTTTCATCTCTCCTTATGTCTCTGTAATGTTCTTCAGTGGGTAACGGACACCCGCATTGGGCGAATCGCCATCGCTCCGGGTTAGTGGCCACCAGAGAAAATTCGGTATTCTCACGACCGCAGTAAGGGCATCTCACCATTTTTAGTACGTCCGACCAGAATTGAAAGGTCCGCGCCAGTCCTGCGCTCCTCTTTGGGGCATCGGTATATCCATCGAGGCTTCTTCAACCCTATTCGCCGCATTAATCCTCTGAATCATCCCCATAGACCGCCTTGCCATAGGCAGCACCACCCGAAGATAATTCGGGGCCGCCGTCATCCCCTGATAATCCGAGGCCAGCACCTTGGCCGTATTCCATTTCAGGAACGACTTGAACTCAGGCGGCAGGCTGATTTGTGTGTTTAGCGCGGTGATTTCCGAGAGGTTCTTTACGCTGACACAATGGAAAGTGTACGCCTTGTCGGGGATGTAATAAAAGGTGATGATCCCCAAAGGATATTGCGGGTCATACATGAAGTTTTCCGGGGTGCTCTGGACGTTCTTGACATCTATGGAATTGTAAGCCGCCTGGCCGATCAACTGGACTGGGTAATCAACATAGTTAGCGAGATAGGTGTCCCTGACATAGCATTGATCCATAATGGCGATGGGTCGAATGGTATTGAAATCCCCGCCTATGCCGATGTTGTAAGCCGCTTGCCCCGGAACCAATGGGAAGTCTTCGCTGACGAGGGCAAAGAATATCGAACTACTCAATTCATCGAGCATGTAGTTCATGGCATCCATCGCCCCTTCAATCTGAGGAGACGAGGGCATTTCTCCTTCCTGCAATACTCCGATGGCCCGCAGAGAACTTACTAAGATATCTCGCAAGTACGCGGGCGTAGGTATGGGAGGCGGCGTTGGACCAGGAGGCGCGCCAAAGACTGCATGGACAGCACCATCCGGGTCAACAACTAAACTGATCCCACTGGGGCTTTGTAGTATAGTGATTCCCATGATGTCTCCCTAAAACCAGCTTTTTATTGAGTCACCCACTCCGAGGAAATCAGGTCTTTGGGGGAACCGCTTGCAAACCACTTCTGGGGGGCCACCACGATCTTATTGAGCCGGGGGTTCAGATATGCCGCCCACCATGAGAAACTGCTGTTAGCGATGATCTGGTGGCGGCAAGAGGCCATGGCAAGAAGTTCCTCTTGGTCCGTTCTCCCGTTCCCCGAGACCAACTCCCCCGGTAAATTGTCCTTGGCCCACTGGGGGTCGTCTGAGAATAGATAGAAGTGGCAGGGGCCAATCCTCCCCTTCACAAATTCTATGCTCTTCCGGTAATACTCCGCGGGGCATAACCCATGAAACTGATTATGGACGGGATCGGTAACGTAATCCCCCCGCCTGACGTGTATCCCCACGGACATAGTAGTCGGGTCTATGGTTTCTTTACCATTGGTTTTCAAAGTGAAGTCTTGCCTAATCTGCCTGGCATAATCGGCGAAGTATTTCTCAGATTGAAAATAGCCATTTAGATAAACCATGTCTTTCGCAACAGCTCCCATCACTTCATCTTCAGACACGATATTAAAAGCATCCAACTGGTAATGCCTTTTGGTATTCGCAAGGGCCAAGTCATCCTTAACCAAGACGAGGCCAGTGTTATAGCGCAGGGACATGGCACGGCCAGCCGCATAAATAAACATTTGATTGCCTAATCCCCCACGAAGATTAGCCACTATCACTGGAATGTCACCCTTAAAATATCGTCTTTGTTTTCAATCTTCGCTTCGCCAAAAGACATAATGTGTTCAGTTAATTCAGACAATGAAAACCCCCGCATATCGTCTATCAGAATAGTATGGTCTTTTACCGGATGCTCCCTAATGGCCTTAATCTCATCCCAAATGGGTATGTCCACTTCAGCCCCACAAGTATCTCCCGCAGAATGGTGAGCATCAAGCCAGAAGATACAGGGCGATGTAATGTTCTTTAATAGTTCCGGCAAGACTTCTGCGCTGTTGCCGTGAAACAAATTAATATGTGCGTCGCCTTCGTACTTCTTCTTACACATACTATATAAATCATCTCCTATTTCTATAGAATAGATTCGATCAAAATAGTCTTTTACCCGGTCTATTGTGTCCCCATGCCAGGTTCCGGTTTCGATGAAGGTGCGATGACCATTTCCAGCCGCATATTCTTTGATAACCGCAGCCTTGCCGTCCGGGTGCAAGATACCATTTTCCAATGTTATTCCATGCTTGGCTGACATATAGGCCAATAATTCATGGGATTTGGCGTTGGCCCCATCTATCATGGAAAGACCATGTTTGCGGTAATAGAATAAATATTCCTGCACCGCTGCTATCTTAAAGCCTTCCTTTGCGGCCCTCCACCACAGGTCGTAGTCTTCAAATCCACCCCGCATCTTTTCATCAAAACCACCAGTAACTTCCCAAACCCTCTTTTTGAACAATGCCGAACAGTTGACGCAGTTTCTTTTGAAGAAATCTTTATACTGCACAGTGGCCGGACAAAGCCAAGTGCCGTTGCTATCTCCGATCATTTGGGTTCCCGCACCTACAATGTCTGCATCCACTTCCATGCAATGGTCGATGTAGTCAGGGTGCAGCATGTCATCCGCATCCAGACACATGACCCATTCGCCATGTGATTCCCTGATCCCCCGATTGCGGGCAGCCGAGACCCCTTGGTTTTCCTGTTCGATCAGTGTCACTCCATATTTCCGGGCCACCTCTGAGGTGTTGTCCGTAGAGCCATCGTTGACCACGATAATTTCCACGTTGCCATACGACTGTTTCAAGACACTCTCAATAGCTTCTCCGATGAAATGCCCGTAGTTGAAGCAGGGGATAACCACGCTGACAAAGGGTTTGCCATTGGGACGGGGCTTTACCCACTCAGAACCCCCGCGCTGCTGGCAGAGAAACTTGAAATAATTTCCGATATGCGGTTCTATCCCATAATGGGAAATGGTGATGTTAGGTTCGATCCAGAGTTTGACCCCGGCCCGGCCACATCGGATACAAAAAGAAATATCTTCCCCTTGCATTGTATTGTTTTCGTGAATATGGTTGAAGAACCCATGAACTTTGGAATCACCTTCCCAATAATAATTTTCCGGCTCGTGGGCTATGATTTGTTCAAATGCCCTACGGCTGATTTTCATAAAGCCGGTAGGTATAGTATCCGCTTCGATGAGTCCGGTTTTAGGGTCAACCTTGGGGGTTCTTAATTTATCTTCATTAGTAAAATGCCGGACCCCCCAATTATCCCACATATTGTTACAGGGGTAAGCCGCTCCCACCACGTCACCGGGGGCCTTTAGGAGATTAGAAAATCCCATGACATCCCAGCCATGATCGGAGTCAATAAAGATAAGATGCTTCGCCTTAGAATTAAGAAAAAGATCAGCGAAATGATTGCGCGCATGCCATACGTAGCTGTCGCCCATGAGCGGCCAGAACTCGGCGGCTATTCCTGCCTCCCAGCAAAGGCGAAGGGATACGGCCAGGGAAGCGGTATGGGGTGCCCACGCCTCCACGTTTCTGAATGGACTACATATGACTAAATCAACTCTTGACAACATGTCAGACATATAATCGCCACTTTGCCAAGTCAGGCAAAATACGGAAGTAACGGGGAGAGTTGCCCCTCCCCGTTAGGGTTGTTAAGAGCAAAGTCCAAGGTTTCTGAGAGCCGTCACAACCGCCGCCATCTGATTCATAAAGGCGATGGTCTGGGTTGAACCAGTGAACAGCGTGGTGGATTGGCCGCTAGTCGTAAGACTCGTTGGTGCACCGATCACTTGCTGCACCACCGGAGTGGCTCCGAAGAAACTGTCTTTGTCCGTGGCGCTGCGACCCATGCACTGACCATCCGGGCCACCGTCGCCAAGATAGTCAATCATCGCAGTGGATGAACTTGATTGTTCAGTACCCGTACCAATTTGTGCCATAATTGAATCTCCTTAAACTTTATGCCCATCGCCTTAAAGATTAGATGGGGAAAAATCCAATAAAATCAGCTACTTATCACTTTGTCCAGCGACATGCTAATTGGGGCCGCAAGGTTTGGTATCCGTATAAAACATCAATTCTCGTATTCTCCATATCGTTCACGCCGTCCACAAACTTCCAGATACGCATGGAGAGTTTGTCGATGGTCTTGCGGGCCATGAAGGGCTGCCCGTCAAACACCGGCAGATCGGCGGTCACGAAGGCGAAGGCGTCTTTGTGGAAGGCCAAAAGCTGCTGGTAGGACGCGGAGGCCGTGCCGCTGCCCCCAACCGCGGGCGGAGTACCGACCGCGAAGCTAATGTTGTTTGTGCCAGACACCGGCTGCGTGCTGACGTTCTGATACCCATCCTGGTTAAAGTTGATGGGCGGAGAGATACTGACCGCGCCGCTAGCCCCGACGGTCGTGGTTGCCGTCACCACGAACTGTTGCAGGTAGTTGTAGGCCGTCTTGGTTTCGGGATGCACCGCATAAACACCGCTAAAGGTGAAGACTTCACCCACATTGATGGTGGCACCCCCCGCAAACCCGATCATAGTGACGGAAGTGGCCCCCTGGGCTATGGCGCTATAGGTCGGCGTGGTGGCGGCGTTCCGAGTCCCATTGGCGATGTAGGGCAGCAGGTCGTTCTCCATGAAGGTGAACCCCTGTCCCCTGGTCAGATACCCTTCCAGGTAGGCGTGTTCCAGTTCCCGGCGGTCATTGAACAGGGCCTTGAGGCCGTCAGCCATGGCCGCAGAGGTGTCGGAGTCCATCAGGACTACCCGCTTGCCGGCGTCCGGGGCCAGGTTCTTGTTGAGCATGGCCCGCATCTGGCCGAAGGCATACATCGTGGTGGGTGCGCCGCCGCCGCCTGCACCGTTCATGTTGTAAATGGAACCGATCATGCTGAGCGCATCGGCTTCCATGGCGGTCGCCAGGACGCTCATGGCAGGTTGGAGGTGACGTTCCTCGAAATCCTCGTCCTTGAGGGCGAGGTCGGCGCTGGTCAGTTTCAGGCCCACGTGTTTCTGCGTAGCCACAGTCAGCACTACATCGTTCTGCGCGATGGCCTGCGGCACGAAGGTCGCGCCGGTGGTTACAGTGTATTGCTCCGGGAGCCTGATTCGGAGCGTAGCCCCGATTTTGCCCCCATCGCCTATAGAACTGGCGAACTGAGGATCATAGTCGCGATGGATAGATCCGATAAAGTTCAATTTTGCGTGAAGGATAGCAATCGCCTTCCGCAAAATTTTATCGGTAGTTTGGTAGCTATTAGCCATGGTTCAAAACTCCTTACGGACTTAGCCCCTGTTTCCGCCTAATTTCCTCGGCTCTAACTCTGGCATACCATTCATCGTCATTTTTGATGTCGTCAAGGCTGGCGATGATGGTATCAGCGCCGCCCAAGGGAATGATAGGGCCAGGGGCGTTAGTGGTTTTTTTGGATTCAGGTTTCTTGAGTTTGCCTTCCAATGCGATCACTTCTCGCATGGCACTGTTGGTATCGAGGGTCATTAAACGCCGCATTTCGGCAGGGTTGTCGGCCAGGTAAACGATGAGTTCGTAATTCTGAGGGCTTTTGCTGATGAACCCAGTGACCGGACCTGCCCATTCTACGGGCATCTGGCTCAGAATGGGGGCCAGCCGTGACTTCACCTTGTTTACGAACCCCGGATATTTAGCCTCGCCCTGTTGTTCAAAAGACACCTGGTCCTGCGTGAGCTTCTGCTGGGCGGTTTTGGCCTTCTCCTGCTCCTGCTTATGATCCCTTTCGATGAACTTACAATCCGCCCGCCAGTCGGCCAGGAGTTCGACCTTCTTCTCCTCGTCAACGTAGCCTTCATCGTCCGTCCATAACTTCGGGTCCGGGCGGGGCGGCAGTTGCGGGGCGGGAACCTGGAGGGCGGGAGTTGCAACCGGAATATCCGGCGGCTTGGCCCCGAACTGTTCCAGGGTTTCCCGGCGTCCCTTTTCTTCGGCCAGTTGAAGTTCAAGCGCCCGACTTTTTTCCTCCGCTTCTTTGCGGGCTTTGCGAATTTTAGCAAAGGCCTTATTGCGCCGACCTTCAGCTTCCACTCGCTCTGTGTCGTTGGTTGCTTGATCTACCTTGGCTTGTAAGCCAGCAAGTTCATCGTCTTCTTCCGTGGTGGCCGGAACCACTTCTTGAATCTCGGCCAGTTCGGGTGATTCGACCTCACCCGTGGGGCTTTCTACTACTTGACCTTCGATTTCTTCTGGCATAACTCTCGCTCCTAAGCGGATTTAATCTCTGGATTCTGAGGCCCCAGGAAGCCTTGATTTGCATTAGGCATGGGCATAACTATAAAAACCGGGCATCAGCAATATGGTAGTGGCCGAGATGGCTACCCCCATGGCCTGAATTATGTGTCCACTCGTGCTGGGCGGGGTCTGCGTCATCGCCCCTGCCGTGGCATCGCTGACATAAACCAGTCTGCCGGGAGTCCAAGCCCAGTCGTGTTTAGTGACCAGCCCCCCATACGCCACTCGCTGATGGCCCAGGAAAATTGCCACTGCGGGAAGTGTGCCTGTGGAATCAGACTTGGCCTGGAAAAACTGCCCGCTGGAATTGATGTAACAACAGTCCCCGTAATTCAACCCTGACAAATACATGGCTTTAAATCGTGACGGGTCTTCCATACTGCGACACGCATCTTCTGTTTGGTCATGCTCTTGCATGGGTAACTCCTTGGTTTGAAATAAAAAAGGGCCACACCCGGATTTCTCCGAAGTATGGCCCGTGGTTGACGCTTTGCCCTTATGGGCGATGCAGTGGCCGGTGGCCTATTTAATTATCGCAAATATTCCTATGGCTCATCACTACCCTTTGTGCTATGGTGGGCCAGCCTATATAATGCATCAATCAGAAATATAAAAACAGGAATTAATGCAACATACGGGAGCACTCTCCATTGCCAAGCTATGACTATGCGGTCATTGATTAATGGCAATAATATCATTATTAACCCTTTTTCTCTTTTTTCCGAGGCTGAAAAAACGATGAAGGTTCTGGCGGTTGATTTGGCTTTTTATTGCGATCATCTTGTGAACCCTCTATTGCCTCAAGGATTGTTCCCACAATTATAACATTTTCAGGAACATCAGGAAGGTTTTCAGACCCATTGCCAGAATATATGCCTTCAAGATGCCAAAGGAAGTCCCCAACCCATTTTTCGAGGGCTTCCCTGGTTTTAGAATCCACCGGCCTGTCGAGACTCATTTTATCAAAGACTTCCTATTCTGTATGGAATAAACACGAATTATGGCTGTAATTGTCTCACATATTCCGCCAATTTGCAAACTATTTCTGCCGGAGCCTTGTTAATGAGTTCCCGCAGCTTGCGCCGCATCTTGGTTATCGGGTCAGAGTTCGCCACTACCCACCCGCAACTCCAGCAGGTATCGCCGCTAATTACCGCTCCGCAGCCATTAGGATTAGGGCAGCGCATCTTTATAACGCCAACCGCATGGGCGTCTCGTTGCACGCGGGGAATTTTACGCAGTTGATACAATCCACCCAGGCGATGGGGGGAAGTTCGTCACGAGTGACCACCCTGAAGCCGAACCGTTTAAAATAATCGGGTATTAAACAGAGTAGGAAGACTTCTTTCAGTGCCAGAGATTCTGCCTCTCTGAGGCAGGCCCCCACTAATTGCTTTCCTATTCCGCATTTTTGCAGGTTTTCCTTGACCACTACTGACCGGATTTCCCCAATTCCATCCCAGCAAAGATGCAAAGATGCAATCCCCTCCATGTCCCCACTTTCCCCGATATAGACAAAGTAATCCCGCCGGTGGGCATAAAGGTACGCCAAACTCCGGGGGATAACGCCGTGGGCTTCCCGGTCAGACAGGAACCTGCGAATCTCCGGGATGTCTCCATTGACCGCCTTGCGAATCATGCACTGCCCCGCTCTACCAGATCGGCCATGTCCCGCAGGGCCTTCGCCATCACGTCCGCCCTAGTGAACAAGTCCCCGTCAAACTGCACGTTGAACTCCTTGTAATTCGTCTCCATGTCAAACAGCACCTTGAAGTCCCGCCCATGTTGCCGGATTTCCTGCACCTGCGCCATGGTCACTTGGAACGCATAGGTCTTGCGGTTCCTGGCGATGTCGAACCCCATAGGGACGAAGAAGCGCAGGACGTACCAGTCGCCCACCTTGGGAAGTTCGGCGATGGAGCGGATGACTTCGATGAGTTCTTCGGGGTCTTGGGGGTCTATCTTGAAATCTGGGGGTTCTCCGACTGAAAACCCATCCCTGCCTAACTCTTTCATGTGCTTATCAAAATGGGGATTAAGATGACAAAGTTTCTTGTGCACCAACACAACCCCGCCCCTTCCGGGTTTAGCTCCGCAATGTTCACATTGTTCAGCTTCTTGACCCAGCACCTGGGGTAAATCATTCATCAATTTCGCCGTATCCCTGCCCAGCATCGGCACTTCACCAATGATTGCATCTGCTGGTTTAGGGTTCAAGGTCACTCCCTTACATCCTTTTTTATGAAACCGCTTTTTTGCTCCGCACTGAGGGCAGGGCCATAATTCAACCATTTATACCTCTGGTTTCTTGAAATAAACATCTCTCAGGTTAGTTCTCGGTTCAAAATGATCCGCTAAAAATACATACCCATCCGCTTCAAAACCATTTTTGAGTTCCATATCATACTGAGAACTGATCGGTCCCCGGTATGTCACCTTCAAACCCTTATGCGAACCTTGGGAAAAAGGACTAACATTGGCATTTTGTAAAAAAGTGGTATCTCTCATCTTACTGCCTCACTGTCCCCGGCGGCATTCCCTGACCCGGCATACCGCCCTGTGGCCCACCCTGACCCGGTATCTGACTCGGCTCCTGGCCCTGCCCCATCGCTAACTGCGCCAACTCCTGCAAGGCTTCGGCCAAGGCTATGCGGGTGTCCGTCTGCAACTTCCCGGCGTTCGCCATATCTTTCATCGCCCCGGCATGGGCTTTCTCCGCCTTCGCTAAACTCTCCTCCATCTTTACCATCATCAACGGGTTCGGTTTCTGCGGGATACCCAGCAGCGGGAGACGTTGCATAACCTCTTGAATTTCTTCCGGCGGCAGCAGGTAGCTCTTCCCGGTCCTAATTAGTTCGGCTTTGATCCGGTAGGCCACAGTCTGCGCTTCGGGGATGTCCTGGTTCTTCATCAAAATATCCCCGATCAAACCCCAAACCTGCGGATTCGCTTGCACCAGAGCGGTGTAGAACACCACCGCCTCCTGCCTGGCTGTGGTGAAGCTCGGGCCGGTATCAACCGCCACTTCATACCTGCCAGCTTTCATGTCGTTCATCAGCCGGCCTTCACTCAAGGGTTGCCCACCCACCTCGTTCCCCGGCACATTGATCTCCACTTCCTTCGTGCTCAGTCCATCTTCCCCCAGCGTCCTAATCTTGCGCTGAGTATCGTAAATCGTCGGGAACAGATCAAGAATTATTTCCCCCACCCGGCAGAAAGCCAGGTTTAAATTATCGGTGTACGTGTAATCCCCTACATCGGACACCTGCTGTCTGGTCCTGAGCGCCACCCCGGAAGTGTCAGCGGCGGGCGCGGCCTGGGGCGGCGTCCCCAAACTCCCTGTGGTCGTCCTGATTTCCTCCGCGGCCTGGGCCAATCCCGCCACTATCGCTGACGAGGCCTGGGGCGGGGTGATCTGCATGGGCCACTGCACAGGTTTGGTGGGGTCTTCGTCGTCTGGGCCATTGACCAGATAATACGGGTCCATCCGGGTGTTTAGGCTGTTCCACTGGCGCTCGTGTCCAGCTATCATCTGTGGGGTAACGAACACCTTTGCCTTCGGCGACAGCCCGTAATGCTCTGCCGCCGCAGATGCAAAGTAATTATACATCCGCTGGGAATCCATCGAGTTTTTGGTGATGCCGCGCTCGTAAGTCTTGCCGTCTACGTTGATCTGTTTCCCGCAGACCGGCACCATGCACCAGTATTTCGATGCCCATAACTGCTTCTGTTCCAATATCGAAGCCCCATCCACCTTATAGCGGTAAATCTTGTAGCTGTTTACTTCCCGCTGGTGCGGCTTGCCTGTCTCTGGGTCTAGGTCGTAGGGGCTGACTTCTGCCCCATCTTCTCCGGGTGTCATGGGCAAATCGGATTTTTCGGTAGCCTGTCCATTTTGCAGGAAATAAATGGTCTTCTTCGTAAACTCTTTGACAAAATACTCCGCTATAATTACGTCCTCATCGCCCCGCCAGTTGAACTCCCCGTCCACAATGGACAGGTCGGTAGGTTCCGTCTTGTATTGCTCCCGGTAGGAGTCCTTACTGATCCTCTCGTACACGATGAACCAGTTCCCGTCCATCCGGTCCCAGGCTTGGGCGCTGGGGTCAAAAATAACCGATAGTTCGTTGTAAACTGGGATGATACTAACCTTCTGCTCACGAGTATCATCCCCGGCATACTCCGTAATCACCCGGATATAGCCCCTGCCGCCCTGCAACTGGTGTTCTGATGCCTTTTTCAGGGCCATCCGGGAAGACAGTTCTGCCGTGATCTTCCGTATTTTCCCTTCCTTGATCTGCGCCCACTCCGGTTTAGCCTGCGGATCGGCTGCCCTCACCTTCAATCCGGGCATATTCATCCGCTGGGCACCTGTCACCTCATCGATAATCGGATTGATGTGGTCTATCACCAGACAGGGGCGGTTGACGCGGATAGCCTTGTCATCATCCCCCCACTGTTCCAGGTTCAGGAACTTCTTGGCCTCCCGGACATGCGCCCGGTTATGGCTGTCCCCGGTCATACCAGCAGAGGCCCGCTTACGGATCAGGGCGAGGAGTTTGTCATCCTCAGTCGGGTGCGTATCGTTCTCGGGGTTTTTGATAGCGCGTTTAGGCATGGGTCTTCCAAAAAGTCTCTAAAATCCTTATGGTCAACAGATGCGACTCCACTCCCCTCTGCCGATTCCGTGCCAGCAGGATACACCCGCCACAGCGGTCCCCTGAGTAGAGGTAGTCCGTGGGCTGGGCGCAGGTCTTACAGGTCATTTTCTTAAATGAGACTTCCATCAATGCACCACCCCACTCTCCACCGAGAGTTTAATTAGGTACTTGGCCGCCAACCACTTGATCGCCGTGGTTAGGATATCGATCTGCACCCCCGCCGCACCTACCCGATCCTCTGCAAACTCCACGGACGGCATGACATCAATCATATGCCACTGCCCGTCCACCTGGGCACAACGCACCCCCAAGTCCAGGATGGGGGATTTAGGGTCTGTCATTTCCGTAGCGCCCAATTAACTATGGCCTCAATCACGCCATAGTGCCAACAAAGCCAAGTGGCGATGGTGGCAAACCCTAACCGAAAACCGATTATTAACAAATCCTTTCTATTCTGTTCAGTCAGCGCCATCATCCCCCTCCCTATACGCCCATCCACGTGCCCCTGGGGTTCGTGGGGGGCACATATCCTTTAAACTTGCTCCCGCCCCTCATCGCCGGCTTCTGGTAGAACGTCAGACACACCGCATCCGCCCGGTCCGGGCTGGCCACGCCCCGCTTCCTCATGTCCGGCTTGGACTCTATCTGCATCTTCCCGGAACTGGCAAACCCATATTTAACCACCGAACTCTGCCCCACCAGCCGGTTGTCCAGGGGCAACTTACCCCTCCTGGCCTGGAGCCAGGACTTGTACCTATCCCACAGGTCAGCCCGCATGTTCAGATACCTTCCCGAACTCGGGGACTCTGCCACGTTACACCCCACCACGGGATACTTCAACTCCTTCAGCCGGTCATATACCCCAGCCCCTATCCCTATCAGGTCCACCACGATGCTGTCTGGCTTCTGCTGGGAAGTCTCGTACTTGTCCACCACCCACCCGACCACCTGCATCGTGTCCAGGCCCCTAACGGCTTCTAATGAGTCCACCACGTCACCCTGCCTCCTGGCCAGGGCCGTCTCACAGTCCCCCATCCAGGCCGGGTCCAGGCCCCACACTATCGGACCCTCGGCTATCACGTCCTCCCGGATGGTGGCAGACTCCAACAGGTCCAGGGCTATCAACTGGTCCGCTTCAGACGACGGAAAATCCCCTAAAACCCGCACCCTGTAAAAATTGGAGTCCGCTCCGTAGTCCGCTTCCACGTCCTTAGCATAATTCGGATCAGGAAGCGGTGAATCCAGGCAGGACCAGTGCAGCGGCATCCATCTGCCCCGGTTAGCATGGTGGGAATCATAGAAAAACCCGGATGAGCGGTTGGGGTTCCCTGCCATCAATATCCGTGCCCCGGGGTTAGAGAGCGAACTCCGTGCCACCTCAAATACTGCCTCGTCCACGCCAGGGGCCTCGTCTATCACGTAGAGGATATGCCGGGCATGGAACCCCTGCAGGGCCTCGGGGTCCGCTTTCCTGGCCGTCCGTAGCACCCCAAACTGCATCTGTGGGGCGCTCTTGATAAAAATTTTCTCCGCCTGTATCTCCACTTCGGCCTTGATCTCAGGAGGTAATTGCTCGCGCCATTTGTGCAGCTCCGGCCAGAGAACATCCCGCAACTGACTGGCCGTGGGGGCCGTGCAGGGGATCTTGCAGTCGTATCGAGTCACCAGCCACCAGAGGATAACCCAGGCCATTTCCGTGGTCTTGCCGGTGTTGTGGCCCGACCGGATGGACACCTTTGCCCCAGGTTTAGCGATCTCCTGCAGGCCCACTATCTGCTGCTCAGTGGGGTCGGCTCGCAGCACTTCCGTCACAAACAGGAGCGGATCATCGAAGCAGGCCCCCAGGATTATTTCCAGGGCCTCGCGTTTCGTGGCGGGGCCGGCAGTCATAGTTTACTTGCTACCTCATCAATTAAACCCATACCAGTTTGGTAATATTTTTGAGTAGTTATCAAAACCATAATCTAAAAATACCCCTAAATATACCCCCAAATCGTTTAATCAGTATGGAAAAATGATGATGGCTTGGGCAAATGATTTATTTCTTTTTGTTCAGAGTCTTTTTCGGGACATAGGGAATTACAAATTTGATTGACAATGATCTCCGCCGCGGGCCAATAAAGCATACCTGTATCTTCCCAATAATTGAGAAATTTAGCAACCCAACCTATGAGTGCATCCCTATCAATCGCTGGCCTGTCGAGACTCATTTTATCAGGGCTCCGTATTCTGTTAGGGCTGCGCCTGCCGTGACAAAATCGCCTGGGCTATCGCTGACATGGACTCGCTAAGCTCTCCGCCCACATCCAGTTTGTCCGGGCAAATCTTGGAGAGGATAGCGCACATAACCTTTTCTTTGCCGTCCATCGCCATTGCAACCGCTTTTTCCATTAACTCCTTCGATTTACCCTTCAAATAAGAGACCGCGTCCTTATACTCCTGATCTGATCTTCGCCCAGCAGGATTACCAGATTTGCCAGGTTGGAAACCATTTTTGCGGTTTGCCGCGGCCTTTTTCTCCGACGTGGTGGCCTTTCGCTGCATATCGCCCATCCTTTATCCATCAAAATTAACGACGGTTCATCCCCACGCCTGTGGGGAACACTAATTCTGCCCATAATCAGCCCTTATGATTGCCTTGCCTGCCCTGTTTGCGTTCATCCTGGGGCATCTCAGAGGGTTGGTTTGGGGGATAATGTTCCTCAAACCACCCTTGGGGCTTGAAAACTAGAGGGGCACGATTAGCGAACTCCGTGTCAATCAGAGCGGACTGAGTTTGATTTACCAATGAAAATCCCTCGCGGCTGATCCTATTTTTGCCCATTTTCCCTTCCTCCTGTTTGGAATATCCCCTAAAAACCGATTAACGGGTTCGCCTCAGACTCAATAGCATTTACCAGCCGAATCTTGAAAGCCAAATCATCAAGGTTCTCTGGGCTGCCATTCAAGGGCGTTTCAGGGTCTAAACGACCCTCTCGTCCTTTATTCATGCCATTGTTGCATTTTGCCCTGATGCAAGAGGGCATTTTGCCCTGACCATTACCAGAGACTAAATACATAGATTGCAGGTGTGGATAATTAACCCGATACCACTTCGTTCTGTCCCTTTGATATTCGTTAAAATGGCCTGAGATAATCAATTCGAGTTTTTCAAGGCGGGTAATGGTTCGCTTGATGGTGTCCACGGCCCAAAATGGGAATTGTTTTTGCCAGTTCTCATAAGTGTTAAAGGTCCAGTGGTGGCCGTCCTTAAAATTCCGTTCGGCCCTGCGATTTATCTCGGTCCAGTAATGAATTTGTTGAAGGATAATGGCCTCATTAAGGCCAATGCGGACGGCTAGTTCGGGGATAACTACAAGGGGTTGCGAATCAAGAAGCAGCTTGCTCATTATCTCCTACCCCTGCCGTGGTATGCGCCGCGATAGGCACCGCCGCGATAAGCGCCGCGATAGCCGCGATATCCGCCGCCGCCGTAATAACCGCCGCCATAAACCCAGGGCAGGCCGATAACAGGCTCGGGGAGCAGCAGGGGTGCGACAGCGACAGGGGCGTAGATGGGATTGCCGGCGGAGTCGAAGCCCGCGATACAACCTGCGAGGGCTAGGGGGAGAAGCAGGGGAAGAATCCATTTAATCATGGCACATCCTATACCATTTCTCGGGAGGATTAGCAACTATCCTGGTTAAAAAGGAAACCATGACCATTTCCCATAATCCCTATAATCTTTGTAGCAAAACCAGAACCATGCTAATACAAGGGCTATTATTACTCCAATTGTATAGGAGATAAGGGTATGCAATCCTTCACAGCATTCTGCAATAGGAGGGGTTGTTTGTGCTTGGGCCAGCATTGTGGATATTAATCTCCTTGAAAATATGTCTCTGGGTCTAATAACTCAACTGATTCAATTATTGGGTTTGGTTGTGACGATACACCTAAAGCAACAAGAATATTTTTCAAAATAATCCTTTCTGGCTCATTAGGTGCCTGTTCTGGCCCATCGCCGAGACAAACGCCTTCATAATGCCAGAGGAAACGGCGCACCCATGCTTCAAGCGATTCTTTATCAGCAATCACCCAATTTGGGGTAGGGATACCCACCGTGGTTGCTTTTCGCTGCATATCAGCCCATCCTTTTCATAACTGCAATCCATTTGCAATAAGGCTTTTGGGTAGTTTTCTGGAATTATAGCATAACCGCGAGTTTATTGCACGAGAATTATCGGGCCTACCCTGTATTATCCGGTTATTGGCTCTCGCTACACCGGCAGAGATAAATCATTTAATGCGCCGCAGGTGCCCGTTTATCCGTTCGCCCCACTTCGAGAGGGCATATCGGGGGCCAATTCCGCCTCCTGGTGTTAATTCACCAGATGCCCCACTCGTGCTTTCCGGTAATTCCATTTACTCATGCCCTACCCTTTACAGGAAATTAGGGGGTTTGTCAACCATCTCTCAAGAAACCCCCACGCCAGGGAGCGCTCCCGCGGGGGCGTGGGTTTGGGGCCGGGGCCTGGAATTACCAGGAGCACCTATCAAACCCCAGAGCCGATCCCGCATCGGCCTGGCCAGCACATCGTAACGTCAATGTCATTACAGGGATACCCGCCGGGGTGCGCATCGTGGAGAGGCGTGGCGGGTACGTTGCAACTATGGGGGCAGTAACCGGATTGTCACTGCCCCGTGTACAGGAGGGAGGATGAGATACTACATACTGCATGGGGATATATATATATTTTTTGGAGCAAAAATCAAGGATAAATTATGCAGGACTGTGGTTTTTATGCACCTAATGATTTCAATAGCTTACCGATTTATCCAATGATATCACAGTTGTTTTTTTACCACGTTGTCTCTTTTCCGCCACAAGGTTTAAGGGGCCATTTATGGGGCATTTTGGGGAAACCCTTGATATTGCTGGAAATTATTTTTTATTCGGGCATGGCATACGAGTTGCATAGGTAATAGGTGAGGCACGACGGAATCTTTGAGAAAATTGGCGGTTGGCAGGGAAGGGGAGATTGACCGGAAACATGGTGAAGGCCCCGGCACAAGAGGCCCCGAAGCTGCAAACCAGGAAGACCCGGAGCAAGAGGGAACCCGGCAAACCTTAACAATTAACTGTGGAGGACAGGACAATGACAATCACATCGAAATACCCCGGAACCTGCAAAAAATGTCATGGGCATATTGCCGTAGGTACCCAGATTGAGTGGAGCAAGGGCACCGGCGCACAGCACGTCACCTGCCCGGGAAAAACGACGCAGGTTGCAAAAACAGTCAGTAACGCGCCGGAATTCATGCGCTGCCATTCCTGTGGTACAACTGGTTATACGAGACAGTATCCGTTTTCCACAAATCCCGGATCTGGCCTCTGTGATGATTGCCATTAAAACTGCGGTTAACCCTACGGGAGGACAGGACAATGAAATTCGAAAAATTAGAAACAGAGTTCAGCCGGGCCAACCAGGGATACGTAATTGGCATGACCACAATGATCGATGCGCTGGCGCTCATCAACTGCTCAAATCCATCGCCGGGTGCGCTCCGGCAGGCGAAAATGATTTTGCAGGCGGGCATCGAAAGCGCCAAAAAAGCTCGCCAAGGGGTTGAATAATGAAAATCGGCGACTTCGTTCAATGCCCGGTCGGTATTGGCTGCCCGCCCAAATTCGGCTATATCCGAAAAGGGGGTTTGGCGACTAAACTTGAAATTCCGGTTTGGATCATTCAGACAGGGGTTGGCAGGTTTGAGCCGTGGCCGAAAGATGCACCCCTGCTCGGCTTGGGGAGAAGAATTAAACCAAAAAAGGAGGGGAAACCCAATGGCAACCATCAATTATCTCAGACGCAAGGCGCGAAAAACCGCCCGGCAGCTTGGCCATATCCCGGCAGGGAAATTCCAGAGATATGAGGGCGACGCCAGGAACCCCAATAATGTTTATACCCATTGCGCCCGGTGCTGTGGTTCCATTGTGATTTGGGCTAATGGCCCAGGTCCGGCGATTTGGGGCGGCGGGGTTCAAGATACCTGCAAGGGACAAATTTAGCCCATACCCTAACCCTAACCCGCGGAGAATCGGCCAACCTGGGACATCTCACGAGGCCGATTTTCCGGCAAACAATCTAACCTGGGAGGGAATGGCGATGAAAACTAACTACACGGCAATCAAAAGGGCGCTGGCCCGGTTGGATGAGGCCAGAACGGAATTAAACAAAATCGCTAACCTGCGGATCGGCGTAATTTCTGGTGGCCCAGACATCGCCGATGCACGCCACGCATTTGACAGCGCCCGCCTGGAATTACAGGGGCTGGTAGAGCAGGCGATTAAAAACAACTGCCGCCTCTCGTATCTGCTGGAAATTTTGGCCGGGG
>Ga0182030_10009010_pt1 | contig 20519 bp, 20 predicted proteins | sample 812S3MmetaG_FD_121299 | JGI IMG/M metagenome (GOLD analysis project Ga0182030, IMG submission 121299) | Permafrost microbial communities from Stordalen Mire, Sweden - 812S3M metaG (Illumina Assembly) | ecosystem: Environmental > Terrestrial > Soil > Wetlands > Permafrost | place: Sweden... | reverse complement strand
GACGCGTCGCCGGTCGTTCATCTCATGGAGGCCGAGTCGCCCTATCGCTATCTGGCCATTCCTTTGGCGCTAGCCGATGGAGTCGCGCTGCAGAACGCGCATAGTTCGATCGAGGGACGTCGGCCCAGTACGAGTGAGCTCATGACCACGATTCTGACGCGCCTACAGGCCGAGGTCATCGCCGCGCGCATTGTGCGCTACGACGCCGGCATCTTCTACGCCGAGCTGGACCTGATGACCCCGCGTGGACGCGAGGTCTTTGACTGTCGCACCAGCGACGCGCTGACCTTGGCCCTTCGCCAACGCGTACCCGCACCGATCCTCTGCGCCGAAGAGGTGCTCTCGCTCTATTTCGCCTGAGTGAGGTGCACGGCGACGATCTCGCCGCCGTGCCGTTCGGCGTGACCTTCGTCGGATATTCGCAGGAGAATCGCCACGATGAGATAGTTCGCGATCAGCGAGTTACCGCCATAGGCCATGAACGGCAGGGTGATGCCGGTGAAGGGGAGTAGACGTAGAACGCCCGCCATGATGAAGAACGCTTGCAAGCCCATGAGCGCCGTGAGGCCGGTCGCCGTCAAGCGTACGAAGTCCGACGTCGAACGCTGCGCGATGCGAAAGCCTTCACCGACGAACGAGCCGTAGAGGCAGAGCACCAGAATCACGCCGACGAAGCCCAGCTCTTCGGCGACCGCCGCAAAGATCATGTCCGAGGTGATGAAGGGAATGTTGCCCGTCGTCGGGGACGCGAGACCGAGTCCGGTGCCGGTGACCCCGCCGGCCGCGATGGAGAACCATCCCCAAATCAGCTGAGATGAGTGGCTCAAGTTGACAGCCGACCAGGGGTCGAGCCACTCCGAGACGCGAATCTGCACCTGGCTAAAGAGTTTGTCCGCGATGAACGCGCCGCCGACGAGGAGTCCCAGTCCGAGTGCGACGTAGGACTTGAGACCGGTGGCCACCCACAAAAGGGAGATGAACAGCGCGAAGATGAGAATGGCAAAGCCAAGGTCGTTCTCCGCGCCGAGAACCGCGACCGAGATGCCCCACGCCGCAAAGATCGGCACGAGGACCTTTGGAGGTACGACGTTTCGCCGGCCAAGTCGCTGGGTGGGCGTGGAGAGTAGCTCGCGGTTGGCGGCGAAGTACGAGGCGAAGAAGAAAACCAGGAGAATTTTGGCGAACTCAACGGGCTCAAAAGAAAACGGTCCGACGAGGATCCAGAGCCGCGCTCCGTTGATGGTGGTGCCGACGAGCAACGGCGCAACCAAAAGCGCCAGGGCGGCCAACAGAGTCAAGTAGCGATAGCGATCGAGATCACGCACGTGGCGGACGAATTTGAGGGTGAGGGCGAGCAGAACGGCGCTGACCAGAAACCACAATGTCTGGCTTTTGGCGTACGGCGGATCCCACCGGGCGATCTCGACGTATCCGATGCCATTTAAGAGAGTGGCGATCGGTAACAGGATCTGAGACGCCCGCGGCGCGTAGCGTTGAATCGCAAAATGCATGAGCAGAGAGATAAGAACGATGGCCCCGAGAAACCATCCGAAGCGCGCCGGCATCTTTCCCTGCGCCCCGAGAGAGGCCAGCACGTAGAAGGACGACGTAATAACCCAAGAAAGCGCCAAGAGACCGAGTTCGGTGAAGCGAAAGTTTCGTGACGGACTCGTGAGCGAAGGGTTCTGTGGCGCCGGCTTCTTCGGGCGCCCGTCAACGGGGCTCGTGCGTCTCGCCACGAAGGTAAGCGTACCCCTACGATGGTGCCTACGACTTGACTACCAGAGGGATACTCGCAGTGACTGATTTGTCGACGTTTGGGCCCGAGAGGTTCTCAAGTCGAGAACTCTCACGCCTGGAATTTGGCGCACGATTGCTCGATCTCGGTGACGACGAGCGGCTGCCCATTTTGGAGCGTTGTAAATTCATAGCGATCTTCGCGGACATGATCGACGAGTTTTTCCAGGTGCGCGTGGTGAGTTTGCAGGACAAAGTCGCCGCAGGCGTTCAAACTCCGTCGATCGACGGTATTCGTCCTCGCCAGCAGTTGGAGGCGATTCGCGAACGGGTGCTCGAATTGGTCGAACGACAAGATCGCCTGATGCTCGACCAAATCCTGCCGACGTTGGCCTACACCGGCATCACCATCGTGCGTCACAGCGATCTCGACGTTGAGGTCAAAGAGACATTGGCGAAGTACTTCAACGAGAACGTCTACCCCGTGTTGACGCCCCTCGCGGTGGATCCCGGGCACCCCTTTCCGATGATCTCGAACCTATCGCTCAACATCGCGGTCACCGTTCGTGACGAAGTTACTCATGACGAGCGCAACGCTCGTGTGAAGGTGCCCAACTCGTTGCCTCGTTTCATTCCCGCCGCCGAAGGCCAGTGGATACTTCTCGAAGAACTCATTGTGGCCCACCTCGATCAACTGTTTCCCGGCATGACCATCGGTCGAGCCGACCTCTTTCGCGTCACCCGCAACGCAGACTTGACCCTCGAAGAAGACGAGGCGGATGACTTGCTGGTAGCCCTCGAAGTGGAGTTGCGTCGACGACGCTTCGGTGAAGCGCTACGGGTGGAGATTCAACGCGGGATGTCCGAAGAGTTTTTGAAACTACTGGTCGACCAGCTCGACCTCGACCCGGCGAGCGTCTATGTCAGCGACGCCATGCTCGGACTGAGCGACCTGTGGGATCTGTACCGGATCGACCGACCCGATTTGAAGGGTGAGAGCTGGTCGCCGTTGACGCCGAAACGTCTGCTGGACGGGGACCACGTGGGCGATGTGTTCGCGGCAATTCGCGAAGGCGACATCTTGTTGCACCACCCCTATGAGTCCTTTACCGACTCCGTCGAGTCCTTTACGTCCCAAGCGGCCATGGACGAGAAGGTCGTGGGACTGAAGCAGGCGCTATATCGCACGTCGGGCGACTCGCCGATCGTCGCCTCGCTCATCCAGGCGTCCGAGCGAGGAAAACAGGTGGTCGCGCTGGTGGAGCTGAAGGCGCGCTTTGACGAGGCGGCGAACATCGAGTGGGCGAAAGCCCTGGAAGACGTGGGCGTGCACGTGGTCTATGGCATCGTGGGGTTGAAGACCCACTGCAAGATCACTCTGGTCCTTCGCAGTGAGGGCGATACCACGGTTCGTTATGTGCACATCGGCACGGGGAACTACAACGACCGAACTGCGCGGATCTACGAAGACTTCGGCCTGTTGACTTGCGACCCGGCGATCAGTCACGACGTGGGGGAGCTCTTTAACTATTTGACGGGCTTTTCGCGTATCGGCGACTACGAGAAGCTCATCGTCAGCCCCCTCAACACCCGCACCAATGTCGTGGAGCTCATCAATCGACAGCGCGATCGCGGCTCGGCCGGACGCATTGCCATCAAGGTGAATGGACTCACCGACCCCACCATCATTGACGCTCTCTACGAAGCGAGTATCGCGGGGGTGGAGATTCGACTCATCGTGCGAACGTTGTGCTCGCTGCGACCGGGAGTTGTTGGGCTCTCAGAGAACATCAAGGTGCATTCTCTCGTCGGTGAGTTTCTTGAGCACTCGCGGATCTTCATCTTTGGACAACCCCAGGACGAAGACTTTTCGGTGTACATCGGATCCGCTGACCTGATGGAGCGCAACCTTGATCGTCGCGTCGAAGTTCTCGTTCCCATTGAGGTCGAGGCTTTGCAGAACGAGTTGATCGAAGCCTTTGAGGTCACCTGGCAAGACGACCTCTTTACTTGGGTGCTCGGCACCGATCGCCGGTGGCGTCGACTGCAGCCAGTCAACGATTTTTCGGCGCAGGCCGAGTTCAAACGTCGGGCAATGGATCGGGCGCGATCCCTTTCCCAGGTTTAGCTTCGGTCGGACGGCGCCACTGGAGGCTCGCGTAACAGGCTCCGCCCAGGGGGATGGGCAGCCAGAAGTTGATGAGCCGATAGGCCAGCACCGCGAGGATGGCCTGACTGTGCGATACGCCGAAACCCACGAGCGAGGTGATGAGCACGGTCTCGACGACGCCGAGTCCGGCGGGGGTAAGGGGGATGGCCGCCAGGACGTTCGCGAGGCCGTAGGCCACGAGGAGATCGACGGGCGAGACCACTGCGCCAAAGGACCACAGGAAGACCCACAAGCAGCCGGCATCGAGGAGCCAGTTGAGGGTGGCCCAGGTGAAGGCCCACCACAGTGTGCGGCGGTTGGTAATCAGCAAGGTGATGCGGGCGGCGATCTTGCCGATCAGTGCGCTGACGGCGTCGGGCTTGACAGAGGGCACGCGTCGGGCCACGGCGCGGATCCACGCGTCGGCCCGCCGCTGGCCCCGCGTGATGAGGAAAATCGTTCCAGAAAAGGCCAGGAGCAAGAAAACGCCCGCGAGTGCCGCGAATCCGTACAGGGGGTTGAAGCCGTTGAGCGGAATGGAGATGACCAGAGCAATCCAGAAGATGATGTTGAGGATGACGGCTGATCCCGAGCCCTGGGCCGCCAGACCGAAGGCGTTGGTTTCCTTGGGGACTCCCAATTCGTTGAAGATTCGATAGGCCAGAGCACCAGCTGGCGCTGTCCCACCGGGCACGACGTGACTGATGGCGAAGCCGGCCATGTCGACGCGAAAAGTGTTGTAGCGGCTCGGGGCATAGGGGTAGAGCACCGTGCGGGTCAGTTCGACGTAACACAGGATGGCCGTGATCTCGAGTGCGACGGCCAAGACCACCAGTCCGGGATTCACCGTGCCCAGAAGAGGCAAAGAGTGGCGCGCTCGACCGAGCTGGGGCAAGACCAAGTACTCAAAGACGAAGATCAAGGAGCCCAGACTCAAAATGAGGCGAATCTCTCGGGGGAGGACGAGTCGCTTCTTCGGGGCGGCGTCAGTCATGGTGTCCTCTGGAAGTCAACCGACCAAGCCTACGCCACGCCGTAGAATTCCCTAAATGCGCACGCTCGTGGTTCTACCCACGTATAACGAGATATTTAACGTGGAACTGATGCTGCGGACCCTCAATGAGATCGTGCCGGAGTGTCACGTGCTGGTCGTCGACGACGCCAGTCCCGACGGAACCGCCAAGCGTGCGCACGCGGTCGGCGCGGAGTTGGGCGGCATTGACGTCCTCGAACGCACCGCCAAAAACGGACTCGGCCACGCCTATCGCGCCGGCTTTACCTGGGGACTCGAACGCGACTACGACCATTTTGTCGAGATCGACTGCGACTTTTCTCATGACCCGCGACAGTTACCCGAGCTTCTCATCGCCGCCAAAGAGTACGAGGTGGTGATCGGATCGCGCTACATCAAGGGCGGCCGGATTCCCAATTGGAAACGATCGCGCAGACTGCTGTCGCGCGGCGGCAACGAGTACGCGTCGTTGATGTTGGGCCTCGGCGTCGCCGACTCGACGTCGGGCTATCGCGTCTACTCGGACTCGGCGTTGGAGAAGATCGACTACACCTCAGTAACGGCCGATGGGTACGGGTTCCAGATTGAGATGACGTATCGAGCTCGCAGCCGGGGTGCCTCGATTATTGAAGTGCCCATCACCTTCAAGGACCGCCAGCGCGGCGAGTCCAAGATGTCCCAAAGCATCGTGATTGAAGCACTCGTCCTCGTGACCAAATGGGCGGCGGAGCGTTGGTATCGCAAGGGAAAGAGCGGATACCAGAAGGCGAAGGCTCTGCGGCGCTAAACGCGTTCCGAGAGCAGTGACGTCAAGACGACCGCCAACTTGTCCCGCGTCTCTTCGCGCTCGGCGATGGGATCTGACTCGCTGACAATTCCCGCCCCGGCCCACGCTTCAAACTCACGGTCCTTCAGGAGGACGCCGCGCAGGCCAATCCACCACTCGCCGTCCCCGTTGGCGTCGATCCATCCGACGGGACCGGCGAAGGCTCCCCGGTCGTGCTGTTCGAGGCGCGTGATCAACTCATAGGCATTGGCGCGCGGGATGCCGCCCACGGCGGCCGTCGGGTGCAGCATCCGTAGGACGTCCAGCGCGTCTGGTGCGTCAGTGGATGAGTCGTGGCGTGCGCTGATGCGCGTCCCCAGGTGCGCGACCGTTCGTAGCGCCACGATCGAGGGTTCCGCGTCGGCGTCGATGTCCTCATAGACGTTGGCCAGATTGCGGACAATCTCATCCACGACGACCGAGTGCTCGTGGAGATTCTTGGTACTTCCGAGCAGCCAGGTTTCGTAGTCGTCCGGTGCCACGTTGGGCGGCAGGGTAATGGTGCCCGCGAGAGGGTGGCACTGTATTTCTGCGCCGCTCCGGCGCACGAGAAGTTCCGGGCTCGCGCCGACGAAACGTCGGCCGTCGGGGCTCGGCAGACTGTAAAGAGTGCAGATCGGTTCGCGGACGCGAAGTCGCTGGGCAATGGCCGCCGCGTCAATTGACTCGGGCACCGATCCGAGAACCGCGCGCGCCAGCACCACTTTGACAATCTCTTTGCGCCGAAGAATCTCCACCGCCAGAGCGACATTGTGCGCGTACTCCTCGGGCGTGGGCTGATAGATCACTGAACGAGGACTCTGAGTCTCCTGGGTGGGAAGCGTGACGTTCTCATAGAGGTGACGCCACGCGGGCGAGTCGCCCAGCGAGGTCAGCCAGGTGTCGCCGGTGGCGAATTGCGTCACGCAGAACTCGGGTACTTCTAGGACGCCGGGCGCGTCTCGGTCAAAAGGGAGCGAGGCGAAAGCGATGATGCCGGTCCCCATCGGCCCGTCGCAGCCGGAGAGTTCGTGTCGTGACAGGGCGCCACTGGCGTTCGTGGCGACGTCAAGCCCCCCGGCGAGTTCAACCGAGTCAACGACGCGACCAAAGCCCACTCGCAGCACGTCGGGCGTTTCGATGAGCCATCCGTCGCGTGCGCCGAGAGCCCGCAAAACTTCTAGATGCAGGGGTTGAATACGGTGGCGGACGAACTTCATGCGGACCTCGTGGCGAGGAACTGCTGACTGAGTCCTCCCATAATTCGCCGGTGGTTGACCGCACTGAAGCCCGCGCGGTTTAACATCGCCACGATCTCTTCGGCTTCTGGCAGGTAGGCAGTTGACGCCGGAAGGTAGCGATACGCGTCGCGGTCCGACAAGAGCGAGCCAATAAAGGGGACGACGCGGCGAAACCAGAGACGAAACCCGGCGCGCCAGAGACCTCGGCGGGGCTCGGCGACTTCGAGCAGGGACAGACGGCCGCCCGGCCGCAGTACCCTCGCCATCTCGGCGAAGCTCTTTTCGAGATCGGTGAAGTTGCGCAGCGCGTAACCACAGGTTGCACCGTCGAACGCGGCCCAGCGAAAGGGCAAGCGTGACGCGTCGGCCTGTACGCGTTCGGCCACATTGCGCGCAGTTGCCAGCATGTTGTAACTGAGGTCGGTGGCGACGGCTCGTTGGCCCTGGCGACGCAGTTCACGCGTGAAGTCACCGGTTCCCGCGGCGATGTCGAGGATCACACTGCCCGGGGCCAGGCGCAGGTCAGCGACCGCGCGACGACGCCAGCGCGAGTCCAGCCCGAAGGTCATCACGCGGTTGACGAGTTCATAGCGCGGCGCGATCGCGTCGAACATCGTGCGAACGTGTTGGGTCTTCTCGTCACCTTGGGGGAGGGACGTCACCATCGCTACAAATAAAGGCGCGAGAGAGTCTGGGCCACGCAGGCCGGCTTCTCTGAGCCTTTGATCTCGACCACGACGTCCATGGCAATCTGCACCCCGCCGGCGACCTCGTCAACGGAGGCGAGCGTCGCTCCGGCTCGAACGTCGGAACCGACGGGCACGGGAGAAGTGAAACGGACCTTGTTGGATCCATAGTTGACGCCCATGGTGACACCCTCCACCTTCATCAGTCCACCGACGAGGACGGGGATAAGGGAGAGGGTGAGGTATCCGTGCGCGATGGTGTGACCAAAGGGTCCCGCCGCCGCCCGTTCGGGGTCTACGTGAATCCACTGGTGATCACCGGTGGCGTCTGCGAAGAGATTGACCTCTTCTTGGGTCACCGTGCGGTAGTCCGAGTAGCCCAGGTGAGTGCCGACTAAGCCCTTTAGATCTTCAATGCTGTTCACGTGTGTTGTCATGACCAACCTCCGAAAAGACCTTAATCTGTTAGCCCGCACTTACCGACCCGAGTATTCGTGGCCTCCTAGACTCCCTGCGTGAGTGCAATCGACAGCGAGCCGCACCACCGCCAGATCAGCGATGGGGGATTTCGAGCCGCGCTGTTTGGCCTCCTTGATGGACTAGTGACCAACGTGTCACTGATTTTGGGGTTTGCGGGCGCCAATCCCGGGCACGACGTCGTGCGACTGGCGGGTCTCGCCGGACTCGTCGCGGGCGCCTTCTCCATGGGCACCGGCGAGTACTTATCCATGCGTTCGCAAAAAGAACTCTACGAGTACGAGATCGGCGTCGAGCGCCAAGCGTTGTCCGACAACCCCGAAATAGAGCGCCAAGAACTCAAAGACATATTTCTCGGACGTGGGATCGACGAAGAACTGGCTGAGCGTCTCTCGATCGACCTCATGAAGAACCCCGACCTGGCGCTTCGCACGCACGCTCGCGAGGAACTCGGGATAGATCCCTCGGCGACGGGCTCGCCCTGGACCGCAGCGATCTCGTCGTTCCTTTTCTTTTCCGTGGGTGCGTTCTTGCCGCTCGTTCCGTGGATCGTGACCTCGACGGGCAACCTCATGTGGTGGTCAGTGGGACTCGCGGGTGCCTCTACGATTTTCGTGGGCGGAGCGGTCGGACATTTCACCCGTCGCGGCGTGGTGTATTCGGCCCTACGTGCCCTCGTGATAATGGCGCTCGCTTCCGCGGTCACTTATGGCGTGGGCCACCTCGTCGGGGCTGGTTAATCGGGTAAAGCGGACCAAGCGATCTTCGCGGTCCAGGTGAAACCCTAAGGAGTCGTAGAGCTTCATGGCCGGTTCGTTGGACTCGTCGACGAAGAGCACCGCTTCGGTAACTCCCTTGCGATAGAGGACGTTGAGACCCTGGGTGACCATGACTCGGCCGAGATGGTGATGCTGAAAGTCGGGGTGAACCGAGATGACGTAGATCTCACCGAATCGGTCGGGGTGCAGTTCGTGAACCTTGGTCCAACAGGACGCCGCGATGCGTCCGTCCATCTCTAAGAGCAGAAAGCCCGACGGGTCGAACCACGGTTCGTGGGTGCGCTCATCAAGGTCGGCGGTGTGCCAGGCACCCTGTTCGGGGTGGTGAGCAAAGGCCGCGTTGTTCTGCTCGAGCCAGGCCTTCTCATCTCGATGGGACTCGAAGTTTCGAAGCGTAAAACCCTCGGGTACCGGTTCAACGGGAACGGGCAAGGAAACGCGCATCAGCTGCAGCATGCGAATGACAGTGCCGAGCACGTGCTCACACGGTTCGGGACCGCGGGTCCACCAGTCGATCACCAGATGGGTCGCCAGCAGTTTCTCGAGAAGGGTCTCGTCGACGTCGCCACCGCACATCTCGACCGTGGCGTGCTCCTCGCCGTTGGCCATGGCGTACTGCGCGAGGGCACCGTCGTCGTAGTAGAGCCAGTGCTCCGCGCGCCACCCGTGCACCACGGCTCGACGACGGCCCTCGTCGATGGCTTCGCGTCCCAGGAGGACTTCGGTGCGGTCCAACAAACTCAGGACATCGAGTCGCTGTTGGGGCGAGAGCGATGAGACGCACGACCACGAAGGCGACATAGTTCGAGACTACTGGTGGGCTCTAGATGGCCCGAGCGGCCACGCGACTCAAACGGCGCAGCAATGCGCCCACCGTGCGTTCGGCCGCCACCAATTCGGCATAGACGTCAGGGGCCATCGCGTCGCCCTCGGACTCGACGAGGGAGGTGATGCGTGCGGACAGATCGGTCATCGTCGACGTGATGGTGTTGAGTTCCGTTTGCATGCTCATCGGGATTTCCTCCATCGCGGCGGCAGTCGCCTCATCGGCCCATACAGTAATAGTCAATGAGCTCCCTGAACGACGTTGCCACGGATCTCGCGTGGTCGGTCATCGAGGCGCGGGGTGACGATGCCGTCACTTTCCTCCAGGGTCAACTGAGTCAAGATCTCGGCGCCATCGGTGCCGAGGGAGTCTGGAGCCTGGTTCTCGCCCCCGACAGCGTGGTGATCGCGGTCTGTCTCGTCCGACCGCAGGAAGATGGGCTCGATCTCGTGGTGGCGCGCGAAGACGCCGACGCGACACTCGCGCGGCTTCGCCGTTTTTTGCTGCGGAGCAAATGCACCCTTGAACGTCACGACGTCAACGACGGTCCTTTCGCCACGGTCGCCGACCAGATCAACGCTTCCTGGCCCGGAGCAAATGAAATAGCCCGGGCTCTCACCCCGCACACGTTCGGACGACGCTTCGTCGATGAGACCATCTCATTTTCGAAAGGCTGTTTCACCGGTCAAGAACTGGTGGGACGACTGGATGCGCGGGGCTCGAGCGTGCCCTGGCGCCTCGTGCGCGTCGAGGGAGCCAGTGAGGACGCTATCAACGACTATCTCCGGTCCAAAGGGCCCGAAGGCCCTCAAGGGATCACCAGTGCGATTGAGCGCGATGGTCGTGTCATCGGGCTGGGCGTGGCGCACCGCACGCTCCTCTCGGAGGATTCTGCCGGCGCCGCCGTCACCGTGGAAGAAGTGAGTTGACGCCAAAGGCGTGAGTAACCTTCAACGCATGGAGACGACACGTGCGTTTCACCACTGAGGGCCTCTTTATTAAAATATCGGGAATCACGTCCGAAGAGGACGCGCTCTTCTCCGTGGGACTCGGGGCCAACGCCGTTGGTTTTGACTTTGCGCTCGGCGACCGACAGATTGCGGTGGGAACGGCGCACGACATCGTAAGTCGTCTCCCCAGCGGCGTCGTGACGGTCGGCTCGTTTCGCAATGAGTTGCCCCAACGGGTGTGCGAGATCGCCAATACCCTTGGACTGTCCGCCGTGCAGATTGACGGGGCAATCAGTGGGGAGGATCTCAGTTACATCACGGCCCGCGTGAATACGGTCCTGCGCACCGTGCCCGATGGCACGGAGAAACTCTCCTTGTGGAGCGGGGTGGACTATCTGGTCCTTCCCGAGAGTGACGAACGTCAGGCTCTCGCTGACGCGCTCGAGCAGTTGGCCGACGCAGGACCTCGCGTACCGCTGATCGCCTCGGGCGGACTAAGCGCGACCAACGTGATTGACGTCGTGCAGAACTTCCCGATCTTTGGCGTCGACGTGCGCAGCGGTGTCGAGAGCGCCCCGGGAGTGAAGGATCCCGTGCAGTTGGGGGAGTTCATCGCCAACGCGCGGTGGGCCTATGACAACACGTTCGTGGAGCGCCACTTCGACGAGTGGTCCCTTTAGCTAGTCGACGTAGCGGCGAAAGATGACACTGCCGTTGTGACCACCAAAACCAAAAGAGTTGGACAAAATGATGTCGACGTCGGCTTTTCGGGGCTCGCCAATCACGACGTCCAGATTTACTTCGGGGTCAATCACCGTCGTTCCGGCAGTGGGCGGAATCAGTTGGTTCTGCAGGGTGAGAACCGAGGCCACACCCTCCAGCGCACCAGCGGCCGCGAGGGAGTGACCGAGATGTCCCTTAATGGAGGTGGTGGGCGGCGCTTCGTCGCCAAAGACTTGGTGCACGGCGACCGACTCGGCAAAGTCGTTGAGCGGCGTTGACGTGCCGTGCGCGTTGATGTGTGACACGTCGCCTGCGGTGATGCCGGCGTCGGCGAGAGCCAAGTTCATACAGCGCACGGCACCGCGGCCGCTCGGATCGGGGGCCGTGATGTGATGCGCGTCGGCCGTGGACGCCGCGCCGATGACCTCCGCAAGAATCGTGGCCCCGCGTTCGTGAGCGTAGTCCCAGTCTTCAAGAATGAGGATTCCCGCGCCTTCACCCATGACGAAGCCATCTCGATCGATGTCAAAGGGTCGTGACAGACCGGTATTGGAGAGAGCGGTCATGTTGCGAAATCCGGCTTCGGCTAACTCGACGATGACGGCTTCGGCTCCGCCGGCCACGGCAATGTCGCAACGCCCCGACGCGATAAGGCGCGCGGCGTTACCAATCGCGTGAGTACCCGCGGCGCAGGCGGTCGTCACCGTCTCACACGGTCCACCGAGTCCAAATCGCATCGAGACCGCGGCGGTCGCGGCGTTAGGCATCAACATGGGCACGAGAAAAGGTGAGACCCGATCGGGACCACGCGACATGAGTACGGCGTCTTGGTCGAGGACCGTCTGTAGTCCGCCAATGCCGGTTGTCACGATGCTGCCGGCGTCTTCGTAGGGTCCCTGAAGTCCGCTGTTGCGCCACGCTTCGTCGGCCGCCATCAAGGCGTACAGCGCAAAGGGGTCGAACCGGCGAAGTTCTTTGGCGTTTCCGAGGTGGCTGGCGTCAAACTCACCGATGCGCTTACTGGAGGGAGCCACGTCCTGACAGAGGGCATCCCACAGCGCTTCGACTCCCACACCCGCGCAACTCAGCGCGCCGAGTGCCGTAACGGCGACCCGGCGACCCTGAATCGGTCCCGAGGGGGTAACAGCGACGCGCACTACAGCTTGGCGTAGATCAGTTCGAAGGCCTCGCCGACTGTTTTGATCTCTTTGAGCTCGTCTTCGGCCACCTCGATGTCGAACGTCTCTTCGAGAGCCATCACGAGTTCTACGAGGTCCAGACTGTCCGCGCCGAGGTCGTCGCCGAAGGACGCTTCGAGGGTGACTTGTGAAGGGTCGACGGCAAGCACCTCAACCGTGTCCTCAGTGAATTTCGCCAATGCTTCGTTGCGATCCATGGTGTAGTCCCACTTTCTGTCGCTCCATCGTAGTCAATCACTGTCGCGGCGATGAGCCTTAAAGACCCAGCCCGAGCCCTCCGTCGACGGGTAGCACGGCGCCTGTGATGTAGCGCGCGTGGTTACTGGCGAGGAACCCGACAACCCCAGCGATATCGCTCGGTTGTCCGACGTGTCCGAGGGGGATCAATGCGAGCATGGCGTCCCTCGCCGCGCCAAGTTCCGTCGTCATGTCAGTGTCAACGAGGCCGGGCGCGACCACATTCACCGTGATGGATCGAGACGCGACTTCACGAGCCAGTGAACGCGCGAGTCCCACCAGTCCGGCTTTCGCGGCGGCGTAATTGGCCTGACCGGGCACACCCATGAAGGGGGAGATCGAGCCGATGAAGATGATCGATCCGCTGCGCGCGCGGACCATGGAGGCCATCGCCGCACGAGCGGTATAGAACGCGCCGTCCAGGTTGATGGAGAGCACCTCGCGCCACTGTTCGTCGGACATTCTCATGGCAATACCGTCACGCGTTACTCCGGCGTTCGCCACCGCGACGTCGACCGGTCCGAACTCCGCGACGGCCGCTTTGATGGCTTCGTTGACCTGCGCCGAGTCCGCCACGTCGACCTCGAAGGACTTGGCACAGCCCGTGGGTGCGACACCCGAGCGCGACAGAGTAACGACGTTCTCGCCGTCGGCAACAAAATGCTGGGCGATGGCGGCGCCGATGCCGCGACTCGCGCCCGTAACAATGACGTGACGACTCATAGGGTGCTCTCCTGTAGTTCCTCGAGGGTGGCGGGGGAGACCTGGACCGCAAAATCGCGGATGCGTTTGGTGAGCCCGGTGAGCACGCCGCTCGGTGGCATCTCCACCGTCGTTCGCACGCCGTCAGGCAGCGCGAGCGTCGCGTTGAGGAAATCGACCGGTGACGTCAACTGGCGGCGCAAGAGATCGCGCCACTCTCCGGGAGAAGTGTGCACCTGGCCATCAACGTTGGAGATCAATGTCGCCTCGGTGGTACCCCAGGACGTGCCCGCGAGAGCGGCGTCGAGTTCACTCTGCGCCGGGGCCATGAGCGGTGAGTGAAACGCCCCACCCACCGCCAAGGCCGTCGCCCGCCGCCAGCCGAGATCGCGATGGCGGGCCAAAACGTCGTCCAGGCCCTCGCGCGTCCCGCTCAGAACGATCTGACCGGTGCCGTTGATATTGGCGATCCACACGTCGTCGAGCGTCGCTAGGGCGTCGCGGGCACCCTCGTCGCCGCCCATGACGGCCACCATCGATCCCTCCGTGAGTTTCGCCGCGCGGGCCATGGCGGCCCCGCGTACCGCGATGAGTCGCGCCCCTTCATCGAGACCGAGAAGACCCGACGCCACCAGGGCAGAAAACTCACCCAAACTGTGTCCCAGTAAGTAGCGAGGGCGCACACCGAGATCCAGCAGTTCGTGATATCCCACGAGCGAGAGGGCAAAGGTGGCGAGCTGCGCGTTATCGGTTCGCACGACGTCGTCACGATCCTCGTCCAGCAACAGTCCTTCCACGTCAACTCCCGAGACCCGGCTGACGCGTTCAACGATTGTCCAGTGGGTGGATGTGCGCCACGGCCGGCCGGCCGCCGCGCTGATCGAGCCCTGTCCAGGGAAAAGTGCGACGACGTCATCGCGAAAGGGCAGCGTTGTCTGATCCACCATGGTTCCCAAGGTAACAGTGCCCGGAGTGGGACTCGAACCCACACACCCTCTCGAGTAAAGGCTTTTGAGGCCTCCGCGTCTGCCAATTCCGCCATCCGGGCTGCGGCGACCACCGTACCAGGAACCGTAGGCTCAGTGAAATGAACGTGACGCTCTTCCGTCAGGTCGTCGAGCTGTCACGTCCGATTCGCGCGAGCCTCGAGACGCACGACGAACGCACGCGTTTGTATCTACTCGTTGAACACGAGGGGTACGGCGGTTTTGGTGAGGTGTCACCCCAACCGCGTGCGCTGAATGGCGATCCTGGTATTGACGACGTGCTCGACGCGTTACGCGGTGCTCTTCGTCGTTTCGAGGAAGTGTTGGAGCGCGAAGGCGAGACTCCTCACTGGAGTCGGGTGGCGCGTCTTGGGGCCGAGACCCCCAGTGACAACGTGGCCTACGCCCTCATCGAGATGGCCCTTCTCGACCGGGAACTTCGCCGCGACGCCCGCCCCGTCACGGATCTCTGGATGCCGCTGGGGGTGACCCCGTTGCAACAGACCTTTTCCACGTTGGACGACGCACCGTGGCGTGTTCGCGACGAGGCGGCTCGAGTGAGGGTGAAGTGCGCACCGGAGGCTTTGAACGCAGTTGCGCGCGAGCACCTTCGCGAACTTCGCGTTCCGGTACTACTCGACTTCAACTGCTCTGCAACCAACGATGACGAGGTCCTTCAGGTGGTGGATGAAGTCGGCGAGCTGGCGAGCGTCGACGCCGTCGAGCAGCCCTTCGCGGTGGGAAACGTCGTCGACCACGCACGCCTAGCAAAACGCTTGGAGGTTGATCTCAGTCTCGATGAAGGAGTGCGTTCGGTGCGCGACCTGGCCCAGATCGAACGATACGGAGCGGCCGCGATGGTGTGTGTGAAGCCCGCGCGCGTCGGGGGACTCGCCAACGCGCGAACACTCATCCTGCGCGCTCAGGAGCTCGGTCTTCGGGTCTATCTCGGTGGATTCTTTGAGTCGCCGTACGCGCGCCAGGTGAACCGGGCGCTGGCGAACAGTTGCGTGCGCGAACCGAGTGACCTCGGGGAGGTGGGGGTGCGCGCGTATGAGGAACCGGCGAAGACCTCCAGTAGTTTCGGCGTGGAGCCCTCGGTGCTGGTCCTGGAAGAGGCGGACTCCCTAACGGTGCTGTAGCAGGGCGCCCCGTAGACTGTTCGCCATGGGGTCAGGACTGGTTAAACGCCGTCTCGGGGACCTCCAACGCCAATTGGCCCAGGCCCGCGAGAGCCTGGGCGTCCTGGAAGAACAGGTCGCGGTGTGGAACGACGCCCTCGATGACGCTCGGATTCGGGCTCTGGTGTCCGAGACCCCCCTGCAGTCCAAGGAGTACGAGGATCTGGCTCGCCACGTGGCGGTCGCGAACGCCGAGATGAAGCGTCGCCTCGGCGAGGTGCAAGAGTTGGTGGCTCAGCGCGACGAACTACTGCGCGCATGGACACCGAAGGACGAAAATGGATAAGCGGGTAGTCATTGCCGACGACGAGTCGATCATTCGTCTCGATCTGAAGGAGATCCTTGAGGGTGACGGCTACCTGGTGGTGGGCGAGGCGGCCCGGGGTGACGACGCGCTGACCATGATTAAGGAGCATCAGCCCGACTTGGCGCTTCTCGACATCAAGATGCCCGGGCTCGACGGCATAGAAGTTGCCCGAGCGCTGAAGGGGTCGGGCACGATCGTCGTGCTCCTTACCGCTTTTAGCCAACGAACGCTCATTGAGAGCGCGCGCGACGCCGGCGTGGCCGCGTATTTGGTGAAGCCCTTTCGCTCGAGTGAGATCCTGCCCAAGCTCGCGGCCATCATGAATCCTGCGGCGAGTGAGCCGCTCATCACGCACGACGCGCCGAGCGCCGACGACAAGATTGAGACGCGCGAAATTGTTCAGCGAGCGAAGGAACTTCTCATGGCCGAGCGTGGGCTCGACGAGCCCGCCGCGTTCGAGGTCATTCAACAGTCCGCCATGCGCGCGCGCACTCGCATGCGCGACGTCGCCCAACAGATTCTTAAGGGTGAGTTCGTTGGCTGAGCCAGTCGCCCCGGTTGACCGGCGGCCGCTCGTACTTCTCGACGGCATGTCGCTCGCCTTTCGGGCGTTCTTCGCTCTGCCCACCGACATTCAAACGTCCTCGGGCGTCGTCACGAACGCGCTGCACGGGTTCGCGTCCATGCTCATCTCACTCGTGGGATCGCAAAACCCTCGCGCTCTCGCGGTCGCCTTTGACCTCGCGGGCGGGACCTTCCGCGATGAGATGACTGAGGACTACAAGGGCGGCCGTGACGCCACTCCTCCTGAGATCGAGCATCAATTCGATCTGATTCGCGCCATGTGCGAGACATTGCACATCCCGGTTCTCGGTGTCGAGCGCTACGAAGCGGACGACGTGCTGGCGACTCTCGCCACGTGGGGCCGTGACGCTCAGATACCGGTGATTGTGGTGTCGGGTGACCGGGACACCTTTCAGCTGGTGGAGGACCCGTACGTGAAGGTTCTCTATAACCGGCGCGGTGTGTCGGACTACTCGCTCTACGACGAGAGCGGAATCTTCGAGCGCACCGGTATCGAGGCCAAGCGCTACCCGCTGCTGGCCGCCTTGCGCGGTGACACCTCGGACAATCTGCCCGGCGTACCGGGGGTGGGAGAAAAGACGGCGGCGAAACTCTTCGCCCAGTTTCAAGATATGGATGAGTTGTACGCGAATCTCGAGTCCTTGACGCCAAAGTTGCGCGAGAACCTCGCGACGTTCGAAGAGCGGGCTCGTAACAACGAGCGGGTCATGCTTCTCATTCGCGATGTACCGCTCGACTTCACCCTGGACGATTTGACCCTCGGGGGCTGGCACCGCCAAGAGGTGAACGCGTTCTTTGAGCGCTACGAAATGAACTCGGTGCGCACCCGAATGGGCAAGCTCATGTCCGATGGTCTTCTCGGCGAGCCCGCCAACGCTGAGGAGTTGGAGTCGCCGGTCGCCCTCGTGGCGGCGCGACCGGAGGTGGCGCTGCGCCCTGAGAGCTCACTGGCTGACGTGTTGCGCGACGCCGAGGCACCGCTGGTGGCGTTCAACCATGAGCGAGTCGCCGTTTTCAACGCGACCAGTGGCGCCATCGCCGTGGTGCCGCTCGACGAGTTCTTTGCCGGCGCACACGGCATAGCCTTCGCGGGCCACGACGTTCGGACTCTCTACCGCCGCGCCGGTGAAGCAGGCTTTTCGTTGCTCGAGCCGGCTGACGACACGTCGATCATGGCGTACTTGGTGGACTCGATCAGCGGTCACTACGACCTCGCCGATGTGGCGCTGCGTTTTCTCGGTGAACCGATAGAAGACACTCGTCCCTCGCTGTTCAGCGCGTCGAGCGACGAAGCGCTGGTTCGCGAAGTTCAACAGATCGCCCGTCTGCGCGATGTGTTGCGCGCCGAGATTGACCGGTGGGAACTGAATCGAATCTACGAAGAAGTGGAGCTGCCCCTCGTCGCGGTGCTGGGTCGTATGGAGGCACGCGGGATATCGGTGGACGTGGCGCTGCTGCGCACCATCTCGAATGAGTTCACCACCGAGGCCAAGGAGCTCGAAACAGAGATCCAAAAGGTCGCCGGTCATGAGTTCAAGGTCAACTCTCCCCAACAACTTCAAGTCGTGCTCTTCGATGAACTCGGTCTGACTGCGGTGAAGAAAATCAAGTCTGGTCGTTCCACTGACGCCGCCAGTCTCGAAGCCATCGAGGACGAACACCGCATCGTGCCCCTCATTCTTCGATACCGAGAAATCGAGAAACTCCGCAGCACCTATGGCGCGCCGCTTATTGATACGGTCCAAGACGACGGTCGTATCCACGCCATGTTCACCCAAGTAGTCGCTCGCACCGGCCGCCTCTCCTCGGAGAATCCGAACCTGCACAACATTCCCGTGCGCTCGCTCGAGGGACGTCGACTGCGATACGCCTTCACGCCCACGGCCGGCTGGCTACTCGCCGTCTCCGACTACAACCAGATTGAACTGCGGATCTTGGCCCACCTTTCTCAAGACCAAGGACTGTTGCGCGCCTTCGCCTCGCACGAAGACGTGCACCGCACGATCGCGGCGTCGGTCTTTGGTGTGGCGTCCGACGAGGTCACCAATGAACAGCGTGAGCGGGCCAAAGCCGTCTCCTACGGACTGGTCTACGGCATGGAGGCCTTCGGCCTGAGCCGTCGTCTCGGTATTCCTGTCAGTGCGGCCAAAGAGATCATGAACCGGTACTTCGAAGGCTTTCCCAGCCTGCGCGAGTACCTCGACGCCATTGTGAAGCAAATTCGCATCGACGGGTTTTCGCGTACGGAGTTTGGTCGAGTTCGTCCCTTTCCGGACTTGCAGAACGCCGTCGGCGCTCAGCGCCAGGCCATTGAGCGTCAGGCGATGAACGCGGGCATTCAGGGCCTGGCGGCCGACATCTTTAAGTCGGCCTTGGTGCGCCTGGATCGACAGCTCAGTGCCGAGGGGCTCGAGGCTCGTCTCATTCTGCAGGTGCATGACGAAGTGGTCGTGGAGGCACCGCCGCAGGAGAAAGGGCGCGTGAGCGAAGTCATGGTCGACGCCCTGATGAACGCGGCAGCGCTCTCGGTTCCCCTTGAGGTGTCGCTCAACTGGGGCGAGAATTGGGCGGCGGCCAAGGGTTAAAGGCTCGGATGCTAGAGTTGTCACCTGGGTTAACACCGGCGGCCCAGCCCCTATTGACTAGTTAGACCCCGGTTGTGGTCACACGAAAGTAGTACCCCATGACGGACGGCACCAGCCTCCTCTCCACCCAGCAAATGGGCACCTTCGATGAAAACGGAAACTACATTCCGCGCGTCATCACCGAAGACAACTTGGTCGGCACTGATCTCGCCACCCTGGTCGGCGACAGCGTCCTCGAGTTTGAAGACGGCGACCTGGTCGTTGGCACCGTGGTCAAAATTGACCACGACGAAGTACTGCTCGACATCGGCTTTAAGTCCGAGGGCGTTATCCCCTCGCGTGAGCTCTCTATTCGCAACGACGTGGACCCCTCAGAGATTGTCTCTCTGGGCGAGCGTGTCGAGTGCCTGGTTCTTCAAAAAGAGGACAAAGAGGGACGACTGGTCCTTTCGAAGAAGCGCGCTCAGTACGAAAAGGCCTGGGCCAACATTGAGGAACTCAAGAACCGTGACGAAGTCGTCAAGGGTGTCGTCATCGAGGTCGTCAAGGGTGGTCTCATCGTCGACATCGGCCTGCGTGGATTCCTCCCCGCGTCCCTCGTCGAACTGCGTCGGGTCCGTGAACTGCAGCCCTACATCGGTAAGACCGTCGAGGCCAAGATCATCGAACTCGACCGCAACCGCAATAACGTCGTCCTCTCGCGTCGCGCCTGGCTGGAAGAGACTCAGAAAGAACAGCGTGGCGATTTCCTCTCCAACTTGAAGCCGGGGGAGCGCCGTCACGGTGTTATCTCCTCGGTCGTCAACTTTGGTGCCTTCGTGGACCTGGGCGGCATGGACGGACTCATTCACGTCTCCGAGCTCAGCTGGAAGCACATCGATCACCCGAGCCAAGTGGTGGCCGTGGGCGATGAAGTTGATGTTGAGGTCCTCGACGTTGACTTCTCGAAGGAGCGCATCTCTCTCTCGCTGAAGGCCACGCAGTCCGACCCCTGGCAGGTCTTCGCCGACAGCCACGCAGTCGACCAGTTGGTCTATGGCCGCGTGACCAAGCTCGTGCCCTTCGGTGCATTCATCCAAGTGGGCGAAGGCATTGAAGGCCTGGTCCACATCTCGGAGATGGCCGCACACCACGTCGAGTCTCCTGACCAGGTCGTCACGGCCGGGGAAGAGCTCTGGGTCAAGATCATCGAGCTCGACACCGCCCGCCGCCGCATCAGCCTCTCGATAAAGCAGGCGGCTGAGGGTGGCGAGGTCTCTGAGGAGTACCGTGAGGCCTTCGGGTCACACGCCTACGACGCGGAAGGCAACTACATCGGCTCCATCGAGTACGGCGAGTTCACCCCCGAGACT